>JACCDO011046063.1_pt1 | contig 18758 bp, 19 predicted proteins | sample 7446101 | NCBI WGS metagenome assembly JACCDO01 (sample SAMN15323440, study PRJNA562643) | freshwater metagenome | isolation source: river surface water | place: USA:Blue River Watershed | collected 2017-08-16 | reverse complement strand
TACAGAAAAAAACGACATGTAGATTGCAAAAGTACTTCTAAAACTTTAATATTAAATAGCCAACTATTTGGTAAATTTGCAGCATGCTTGAAGTATTATGGGAAGACAATCACCTTTTGGTTGTAAACAAACCTGCAGGATTGCCTGTCCAAGGCGACGAAACTGGCGATCTACATTTATTAGAAATTGCTGAAAAATATATTCGCGAGAAATACAACAAGCCAGGTGCTGCCTTTGTAGGATTGATTCACAGAATAGACAGACCTGTAAGTGGAACCATGATGTTAGCCAAAACTTCAAAAGCGTTAACTCGCATGAATGAAGTATTTAGACTTAAGCAAAACAGAAAAATTTATCATTGCATTACCCAATATGCGCTACCTGAATCTGAGGGAACATTAGAGAATTACTTGGGTAAAGATAGCAACACACACAGAGCTTTAACATATAATACTCCTCGCCCTGGAACAAAACATGCCGTCTTGCATTATAAATTATTAAACAATCGAGGAGATAAATTTTTATATGAAATTCACCTTGAAACAGGTCGTTTTCACCAAATTAGAGCTCAACTTGCAAAAGTAGGCTCACCAATAATGGGCGATTTAAAGTATGGTGCCAGAGAACCACTTCCAGATAGAAGTATCGCACTACATGCATTTCAACTCATTACACCCCATGCCATCAAAACCAACCCCTCATTAAATGTAATTGCACCCTACCCTAATAAACAATGGTGGCAGTTATTTGCGGATGTAGTTAAAAAGCACGATCCAAAGAAGCAGGATCCCAAAAAACGTCGCTAAAACCTTGAATTTGGTTGTTTTTAACAACAATCCCTTCTGATTCTAATAATTTTTGCATTTCATTTTCATCTGTAAAGTGTGCTTTCCCAGTGAGTAGTCCATTTCTATTGACTACCCGATGAGCCGGAATATATGGAATTACACCATGACTAATATTCATTGCCCATCCAACCAAACGACTTCCGGTTTTAGACCCCAAATAGGCTGCAATTGCTCCGTATGAGGTCACTCTTCCGTGGGGAATTAATCGCACTACATCGAAAATGCTTTCATAAAATTCACTCTTTTTATTCTTCATGCAACATTTTGGTACAAATTTTGTCTAAATTTACGGAGATTTTAGAAAAAGATGAAGCACAAATTTAATTTATTACTTTTAGTACTTTTTGCTGCGGTTCAATTAAATGCGCAAATTATACCATATAAACGCAATACCCCAGCAATCAAAACAAATGTGGTAGGTGTTTATCCCAACATCCATAAAAAAGAAAGTTGGAATGGTAGAGAGCCTGGATCTTACAGTTTAAAATTCAAATGCAAAGCTTTTAAGCCAGGTCAAATCGTTTGGTTAGCAGATCATCACATTGGTGGAAAATATTACCGCGACACTGCAGAAGTTCAAAAAAATGGTCTAATTGAATTTAACGGAAGCTACAATACGAAAGTTCCAAGCAAACAGAAATTACAACGCGGTATGTATCTTTTTGTACTGCCAGAAAGAAAAGATTACTTCGAAATACTGGTTGATGATGATCAAGATTTTACCATCACTTTCGATACTTCATTTTATCAAAGAGATTATTATAAAACCATGAAAGTGGATGGATCTATTGAGAATTCAGACTTCGTGAATTATCAAAATGAAAAAATGACCGTTATTGACAAGTTGGTTGCAATGGACGAAGAATTAAAAAGAGACTCAAGTGTTGAAAACAAAAAACGCTTAGAACCTAAGAAAATTGCTTTTTTGAAGGAAAAAGAACTTCAAGATTCTGTTTTTATTGCCAAACATCCAAATAATTTACTTTCTCGTTTTCTTTATGCATTGGTTGGAGTTGAAATTCCTTCCCAATTACCAACAAAAGCTGATGGAACAAAAGATAGTGCTTACCCTTTCAATTATTTTAAACAACATTACTGGGATCATGTAGATTTTAATGAAGATGGTTTGGTTAGAATGCCCCTCAATGTACTTAAAACAAAACTAGATTTCTACTTTGACAAAGTCATTGTTCCAGACGCTGATACTTGCATCATTGCTTCAGAAAAACTTTTAGAAAAATGCAAAAACTCAATTGAAAACGAAAAATATATCATTTGGTATTTAACTAATCGTTTTGAATCCAGTAATATCATGGGTCTCGACAGAGTATTCGTTCATTTAGCCTTGTCAAACTATTGTTCTGGTAAAGCATGGTGGGTTGATAGTGTAACCGTGGCACAAATGTGTCAAAATGCTTTTCGTAGATCACATAGTTTAATTGGTGCAACAGCTCCTGAACTTGAATTGAAAAATCTAGATAGTGCATGGATTAAAACCAATTCAATTAAAGCGCCTTATACAATTACAATTTTTTGGGATCCAACATGCGGACACTGTAAAGAAATCATGCCTAAACTTGCTAAAATTTATGAAAAAAACAAAGCTAAGGGATGGAAAGTTGTAGCATTAGCATCTGGCGATAAAAAGAAAGAATGGTACGATTATGTGAAAGACCATCCTGAAACAAAACAATTCATTCACTTAATTCGTGGTGAAGTACAAAGCCAAAAATATGCAGATGCACTCTATAGTTATTATGTAATTGCAAGCCCAACCATTTACATTATGGATGCAGATAAAAAAATCATTGCAAACAGAATTGATGTAGATAAAATTGAAGAATTCATCAACCATACTGATGAATTTATAAAATCAAAAAAGTAAAATATATATCATAAAATAAAAAACCTTGGCTCTCACCAAGGTTTTTTTATTTCATTCACTTTTCAATTGAAGACATTTTTCAAATCCTTAAACAGGTCTTTTGTAAAGACCATAACGCCATAAGTGTAATATGGCGCAGAATAATATGTTCCCGGCGTAAGAGAAACCCTGACTCCAATACCAGCCGTTAATCCAAAATACTTCAATACTCGAATATTGCCCGAAACCCCAGTTTCAACAGGCAAAACCATCTTTGAACTAAATTCTTCTTTGCCTTTTTTTTCGTTATATTCTTTCAAATCAACCACACCAAATCCCGCTTGAATTGTTTGATAAATTCGAAAACGGTGTGTTTTGTACCAATGATATTCACCTATTCCACTAAAAATCAAGTAATCATAAGAATTTACTTTCCCTGGTTGAATTACCTTTTCTGCTGTCGCAGAATAAATTGCTCCTAATAAAGCAAATTTTCCATAATCTACCCCACCTCGAAATCCTAAAATCCTTACAGGCACACCAGTTACAACCGAATTTCTTTTATCTCCTCCAATCAGAATTGTTGGCTTGTTTTTTAAAGACAACCGGATACTATCTCTTGGAGACCATTCTTGACCAAATGCAAAATTACTTTGAATAAAGACGAGTAAAATGACTAAAAATCGATACATTTTGATACAAAAGTACTTCAAATAGTAATTGATTAAAACAATCTTAGTAATTTCGAAGCATGAAAAATTTCATTTTCGTAATTTTATGTATCTTTTTCGCGAATTACACTTTTGCGCAAGGAAACACAAAACCCAATACTCCACAAACAACAAATTCAAGCAATACAGGAAATAATAACACCAATTCCAATCCACCTGCCACTACTGCAACAATTGCAGCACCTTACCTCAAGCAAAAAAAGGAAGAAATTACTGTAGAAGGCATTCTGCAATTTCAGTTCATGAATAGTCCGTTAGGAATTAAATTTGATGAATTAAAAGTGCGCTATTTTGTAACAGAAAAACGCGCTTATAGGGCAAGAGGTTTGGTGAGTATGTATAATAACAATGAAACAATTAACGGTTTAAATGGCAAAAAAGCCAATGTGATAGAAGGAAAACAATATTTAAATTTAGGAATAGGGTTAGAAGAACATTTAAAAAGTAAAAATCACATTTCACCATATTGGGGTGGTGAGGTTCTCTTTAGTTTGGCCGCTGTAAAATTGGACGGAACAAATACAGATGATGCTCAAACTTTCAAAGAGGGATATAAAATCCACTCAGAAAACACCGAATATGGATTTTACGTTGGAGGAATTGCCGGTTTAGATTATTATTTAAATTCAAGTTTTTACATTGGAACCGAAATTAGATACGGATATCAAAGTATTAATTTAGGAAACATTTCAAATACAGTCTATTCTCCAAGTGGATTTGTAAGCACTTCCGGAGAAAGCTTAGGCACGAATACAAAACTAGACATGAATTATTCACAGGGAATAAGAATTGGATTTAAATTCTAATTTCATCACCAAAGTCAATACTTTTGTAGGGTTATGAATATTAAAAATTTCTTCACCCTGATTGCACTTTCACTATGTGCTAATTTTACATTTGCTCAAAAAGCAATTCAAAATGACTTAACATTTGAGGCAACATTAAATTTACAAGTTGGAGGGGCTCCAATTAATTTTCAAATTTCTGAAATTAAAATGCGTTATTTTCTTAAAAATAATTTTGCCCTGAGAACAAGATTTTCTTTCGATTTCTCAAATAACACTAACTATGTTTACAACGCATTAAATCCTAATATTTTGCCCTTCTCCCTAAAATCGAAACAATCAAATTTTAATTTAGGGTTGGGAATTGAAAAACACTTTAATGGCACGGAGAAACTTTCTCCTTATTTTGGCGGAGAAATTGGATTTGGAATCGACGCAAACTCTCTCAACGGTGTGAATACATATGATGGTCAATCATATTCAGAAGGAAGTACATTTACCGCACAAACGATCAATTCAAATTCCTTTTACGCGGGACTTATTTTTGGCGCTGACTACTACATTGTGCCTAGTGTTTATATTGGAGCTGAAATTGGATATGGATTTGCAATTCAAAACTATGGTACTCGACAAATTTGGAATAGCAACAGTTCCCAAGTAATTGAGAATTCATTAGGATCAGGCATGGGCTTCGGACTACAAGCCAATCCCGGAGTCAGAGTTGGTATAAAATTTTGATTTGTTTAAACAATCAATAAAAAGATTAAATATATTGGTACTTTCATTGTCTAATGGATTTTTATTGGTTAAATTTGTATATCATCAAACTTAAAAAATAAATAATGGCAACTATTCGCTTTGAAGGCAGAAATGCACAGTTTTTTAGCACTCTCAGATCTCGCATTGATCAGTATTTTATTGACAATAACATAAAGCCAACAGGTAACTGGAAGTTGTACATGAAAACTGCAATTTTAGGATTCACAATGGTTGCGAGTTATTTATTCTTAGTTGCTTTTACTCCTGAACAAACTTGGCTACAAGTTATTTTGTGCGCAATTTTAGGAATTTCTTTCGCTGCAATTGGCTTTAATGTAATGCACGATGGTGCTCATGGCAGTTATTCAACAAAAACTTGGGTTAATAAAATTATGGCCAATAGTTTGAATCTACTCGGTGGAAATGCATTTTATTGGGTTGAAAAGCACAATATTGCTCATCACAGTTTCACAAATATTGATGGTGCAGATGAGGACATTGATATTTATCCATACATGAGATTAAACAATAACCAAAAGAAACTTTGGTTCCACAAATTCCAACATATCTATGGCTTAATACTTTACTCTGTTGCTTATATCACTTGGATTTCTTTGCAAGATTTCACAAAGTATTTCACAGGTAAAATTGCAGAAAGAGAAATGAAAGGTAAAATGACTTCTTTCGAACATTTCGAATTCTGGGCAAGTAAAATCGTATACATTGGCATTTTCATTGTAATCCCTTCTTTTGTTTTTGGATTTGGAACTGCTATTCTTGGCTATTTGATCATGGCCTTAACTACTGGCATTTGTATTACCATTGTATTCCAACTTGCACATGTTGTTGAAGGACTTAATTTCATTCCACACAATGAAAACGTAGTGGTAGTAGAAGATGATTGGGCAACGCACCAAATTCACACAACTTCGAACTTTGCAACTAAAAATAAAATTTGGACTTGGCTATTAGGAGGATTAAATTTCCAAGTAGAACATCACTTATTCCCTAAAATCAGTCATGTTCACTACCCTAAAATCAATGAAATTGTGAAAAAAACATGTGAAGATTTCAATGTTAAATATCAAGAATTTCCAACTATGTTCAAAGCTATAAAATCGCATTTAACCTATTTAAAACAAATTGGAGCAATGCAACCTGTTTCTTGAGCATATAACTGTCAAACCAGATAATAAAAAAGAAGGCTATTTCAAATTTGAAATAGCCTTCTTTTTTATCTGAAATTTATCAAAATAATCGACTCAAACCAAACTCCATATAATCCGCAATATTTAAATGCGCCTTCAAGCGCGATCTAAGCGCCCAATTTTGATTCAACCTATATTCTATTCCAATTGCATTGTAAAACGAACCTTTATCGCTTGAAATTGGCTTAATAATATAAACACCCAAATCTGTGCGCAATCCGAATTTGCCGTACACAAACTGATGTCCCCCTTTAATCGCAAATTCCATCTGTTGAAATTCATCTGCTCCAGTTAATTTACCCATTTTAGTAAATTTATAATTGGGATCAGAGAATAAATCAAATCCAATGTCCCAAATATGATGTGCACTATTCTGAATTCTAAATTGAAAATCAGTAATCCAAATTACAAAAGACTCAGGATACTCGATGGAATGAGAACGAGATGCTATTTTCATCCCTACAGAAAATGGTGTTGTAAAATAATGTTTTTTGTGAATGTAATAAGAAGATCTTTCGCTATTATTTACCTCATTTGGGCAATAAACTAAACCTAAACCATAATGAACAGCATTTAAACCTACATTGGGCTTTTCCCAATTCCCATTAGAAGCATGTGTTAAATAAGCACCCATTGATGCAGATATATTTGTCGATATATCATATTTCATCTCAACTTTCAACTGCGCAAAATAATTCATCGTAGAACCTATTGCATAATTTATTGGATGTGTTAAAGAATCATACTTTTCAGATAAATATGACAATCCATGTCCAAAATGCCAATGTAATGAAACAGGACCTTTAGCCTGTATAGCTCCTCCAAAATTCAAAGACGCAGCTAATTGATACCCTGTAACTGGCAATCCCATATTCATCCAAGTGAGCGATCCACCAATTTGAGGATAAAACTTAAGTGTTCCTTTTTTACTGCCCAAGTCATCGGTTTCTCGTCTCATCCTCCAAATAACATCTGTTTGCACACCATAAATTGGGGCCGCCAATTCTTGGGTATACGAAGAATGAGGGACCATTCGTCCACCAAAATAATTCAAAGAATAAGAATACTGCGAAAATAATTTTGTTGTATTAAAAATCAATACAACCACCACATAGAAACTAACTTTGATTTTCATTACTGCGCAGGTCTATTCCAGGACGTAGATAGATTGCAAATATAGTGAAAATCAAAAAGTAGAATGGAGAAGCAATAAACACTAGAATTTGATTATAATACACATCTAAAACTTGGGAATCACCAATGAAATATCTCACTGCGCCTATACTTGACACAATAATATCAATTAAAAACAATACAATTAAAAACAATTTAGACCAGGAATCACTCAAATGTTTCACTATAAATTTATATCCAAAATACGCAAAAGTATAAACTTCTAATTCCCTGAATAAAAACCTAAAAGATCTACTCTTACAAAAATGTTGAACTGAAGGAAAGTTATGATTATGGTAAACCATCTGATTTGAAATAAACATATATACAAAATACACCAAAAATAATGGCAGAGTATAAATGATTATTTTCTTTGTGATACTACCCCATGAAGAGGCTTTAGATATATGACCCATACAATAAACATGATAATATAAACCCCTAATTGAAAAATCGTTTTATGAAAAGTTTCAAACCATTCAGGGTGGGATTTGGCAATATAAAACAATGCAGAAACTCTAATTACATTAGATAGAAACAATATAGCAACACCAACAATTGAGAAAATCAATTTGCGGCTTAATTGAATGCTCGGTATCGACAAAATGAACGCAGTACAAACATAATATAATTCAAATCCATTGCATGGATCACCAATTAATATATGCCCTCTTGAATCAAATAAATGATACGTCTTATTTACGGCATTAAAATATCCTGTAGGTGTATTACCTGAAATTGCACCAATAAAATATCTACTTGCAGTCGTAATACCATGTGTTAACCAGTCATTTAGAAATGATATACTGTTTAAGATGGGAAAAACAATAAAAGATATTAAAACAAAAAAAAGGAAACTCCTTTGAGTCTTACTCAAAGAAATTTCCTTTAGTATGGTGGGAAAACCACCTTTAAAAATCATACTTATAAACCAGTTGACTTTTTATTTCTTACTTTGTAAACACCATAAGCTATAGCACTTCCAACAACAGTAAAAATACCACCATCTACAGGAACTTGTAGATCTGGATCACTATTAGGAGTACCTTGAGCCAATAAAGAACCTACGAATAGAAACGCAGTAAGTGTAAGAGTGTATTTTAATAAAGCTTTCATATAATTACAAATTTAAAGTTATTTATTCGATTTACAAAATTAATTAAACATGATTATTTGCGATGAAACAGCGTTAGTACCAATTATTCTTAAAATATATGTACCCTTTGTTTCAATTTTTATCTTCTTGTATTCCACTAAAGAATCACTGTCGAAAGTTTTTGCTAATTTTCCGTCGATTGAGAACAATTGAATTTTAGAAATCTTATTACCCGACATCGAAACGACATTGAATTCTCCATTGTTTGATGGATTAGGATAGACGGACACAACATTTTTATTCATATCCGTTACCGACGTTGTAACTTCTTGATTTGAGGTATAAATCAACTCAAAACGATCTTCAATTAAATTATCTAAGCTTGTTTTTACAAACTGATAATTCACACCATTTTTAAAAGGAATAACCTTTGAGAGTAATTTATCAACTAGAACAACATTGTAGCGCATTGAATTAGACTCACAAGCTTCCATTGTGATTTTGTATTGATTGTTCTCAGGTGTTTTCACTCTCAACGGTACAGAATATGTTTTTTCTGTATTCGCAGGTCTACGGTCAATTGACATCCAAACACCATCTGTTGACACAGGTCCTATTCCAAGAAATCCTCCAAATAATTTTGGGGCATCAAATTCATCATTCTCAGCTTTAATGCCTTCATAATTCATGTCCATTTGAATCAATGAATTATCATTCTCTGGAATGCTATCGTTCATGAAATGAATACCAATTCTTATTTCACTACATTTCAAACTATTTTCTGTTGATTTAAAATGGTCGATTGAAGATTTTAAAGTAGGAACTTTTGAACTTTCTACAAACTCAATTGACTCACCAGTACCACTAGCAATTGCAAAGAATGATGCACCTGCATCAATTATTCTTGAATTGTTTTGAGAAGAAGCTGTAAACTTATTTGAACCAGATCTCGACAAATTTCCAGATATCGTACTATCCCAAATGTTGTATGTTTTTGCACGACCATCGTACACTTGGAATTTTTGCTTAAATCCTGATGGTTTAACAACTTTGTGAAAATCAATAGCACAAGGGTATGGATTTGCAACTAAATTATATCCTCTTAATCCAGCAGTTGTTCCCGACGAATTATAATCCAAATTGATCGTTTTTGAACCTGTAAATAGTTCACCTTTGAAATCAATAATGCTATTATTAGCCGCCGTGGTTGGACTTCCTAATCCGTTTGTTTTTGTACCCCTAAAGAACATCATTATTCCAGTACCATGATCAACCTTATTCGCTGAATTACCTGAATTATAAGCCACCCATGATTGAGAAGACTCATACCATGCAAAAGCTGAAGAAACACAATATGTACAAGTGGTTGAAAATGAATCTTTATTACTTCCACTATAATTACCCGTTATATCAATATTGTCTGCAAATTGAGACAAATTAACACCATTTTTCAAAGGTATACCAAACATTCTGTAAGCACGCACATTTGTACCTGCAATTTCAAACAAACAACCTCCATTGATAGACGCCGTTGTAGGGAACACATCTAGTTGTCCTCTATATTTAGCACCAACTGAAACTGGAGCCTTTAGTTGTAAGAAAGGATTCCAAGAATGAAAGTCTGCAGAACTTGAACTTGCTGGAGTGTTCGAAACCAAAATTGAATTGCCCAATAACTTTAAAGTACTCCATAACTCCATTTTTCTGTTTAATGTCAATGTAGTCTTTGAACTTGAAGTCGCCGTAGCATCACCTACAGTTACATTCATCATTGAGTCTATATATAACGTGCCGTTAGTTCCTGAAATTGATTGTGAAAAACCAGTCAGCTGCAAAGTATTAGCCACAGTTGGTTTATAAGACAATGTACCTCCAAAAGTTGAGATATTCCCACTTTGTATATGTTTACCCGCACCATTGAAATTTAAGGTTCCAGCCACTGTTCCTAAAACACCTGAACCCACAAATGAATCATTCGCTGGAATGGTAATATTAAGCGTAGCTCCACCTGTTTTCCTCATAACTGCATTTGGTGACAATATAAAATCTTTACCCCCACTAGCACTGCCATTGCCCACTGTCCAATTTGCATTGTTTGTTGTGCATTTAAAATCAACAGTATTGTTCTCATAGATTTTAAATTGACCAATCGTTTCTGTAACATTTGAAATGTCAATTGTTGTAGAAACAGGAACAACAGCAGAACCTAAATTCACACACAAATAATCAGTTGAACTAACCGTAGACCTTGTTGGAGACCAATTGGTCGAAGTTGTATATAAGCTATCTGTTCCTGAGGTTCCAATCCAAGTGTAAACACCACTACTTGTTACCGTAACTTCAACATTCATTGTAACAGCAGGGGTATATCCACTACAGCCTGACGAACTAATTCCGATATAGATTGTATTCTTGTAAGTTCCTGGAGTTGTAGACGCATTTCGAATGTAAACAGTTTCATTTGCACCCAGTCCACCTTTTTCTTGACAAAAAGTTTTCCAAGCACCTGAACCTGCAGAACCAAATTGCACTTGCCAATCCGAACTGTTGACCGAAGCATCAAAAATTAACTTCTGACCTGCGTAACCCGTTAATGTCAAGTCAATTCTCTGATAAATACTAGAAGTTGTTGTCGATGTAATCCAATCCAATTTCCATGATCCAGCTGATCCTGAGGTAGTTGCACCGGGTGAAGAAATACTCGTAATTGCTTGTGCATTCAAGTTTGAGCAGAGAATAATTAAAAAAAGTGGCAATAGTTGCAAACCATTTTTAATCATTGAAAATATTTTATTCATAAGTTTTTATAAGATTTGTAATTTCAGTTTAAATCAGATACAAAGATGATAAATTATAATTATATTCTGTTGATTTTTATTTTAAATGTTTCAATATACCCCTAAATATGATAAATTGTTATATCTCTTTTAATGAATAGACACCAATTTGCTGAATGTTCCGTGAATCGTATTTCCTTTGATCACAAATATTCCCTTCTGCATTATTTTCACATTTTGGGAAAATCCATAATTTTCCGTTTTGAAATCAAGAACCCGTTGACCAGAAATTGTGAAAATTTCTAGATTTTGAATTGAACTGCGACTATCTGAGATTATTCTTATATTTCCATCATTTGAAGGATTTGGGTAGATTCTAATATCATTTTTAACTAAATCCACAATCTTGGTTTCAGGAGTTTTAATTTCAGTAAACAACAATTCAAATCTGTTTTCTACCAAAGAGTCCGTTTTCATTTTGTAAAATGGATATTCTATGTTGTCCGAAACATTCACAAGTTTATTCAATAACTTATCATACAATTCTACTTTGTAACGCATTTTATTTTCATCACACAAATCAAATGTCAAGCGATAATCATTGTTTTCAGGAGTTTTAACTTTCAAAGGTATTACAAATGTTTCCTCTGTATATGCTGGTCTTCTGTCAATTGACATCCATACATTGTCTTCTGTAACCGGACCTATGCCTAAAAATCCACCGTAAATTTTTGGATCATCATATCCATCTTTGAACTTAGTAATATTGGCGTAGTTCATATCTAACTGAAGTATGGCATTGTCATTTTCAGGCACACTATCGTTTTTAAATTGAATTCCCACACTTAATTCATTGCATCGCAAATTACTTTCGGTGCTTTTAAAATGATCCGTTGATGAAGTAAATTGAGAAACTTTATCTGCCTCGTCAAAAACCAATGATTCACCGGTACCAGAAGCATAAACAAAAAATGATGCCCCTGCTTCAATCACCCGACTTAAATTCTGCTGTGAATTTTTAAACTTATTTGAACCATTTCTAACGACGTTATTCTGAATTGTGCTATCCCACGTATTGTATGTTTTTGCACGTCCATCATAAGTTTTAAATTTCTGTTTAAAATTATTAGGTTTCGTTACAATTGCAAAATCAATTGCGCAAGGATAAGGATTTGCAACCAAATTCAAGCCACGCAAATCAACATCTGTCCCCGAACCATTATAATTTAAATTCACTGTTTTAGATCCAGTAAATAATTGTCCTTTAAAATCTATCACACCATTGTTCGCCACTGCTCCTGTATCTCCCAATCCATTTGTTTTTGAACCTCTGTAAAACATCATCAGCCCAGTACCGTGTGGAATTGTATTTGCAGTATTGCCTGAACTGTAAGCTACCCATGATTGTGTAGACTCATTCCAAGTGAATGCAGAAGATACACAATAGGTACATGTGGTAGAAAAAGAATCTTTATTACTCCCTGAATATGTTCCCGTAATATCAATATTGTCGGTAAATTGAGATAAATTCACTCCATTTTTCAATGGAACAGAATACAATCTATATGCCCTAACATTTGTTCCCTTAATTTCAAACAAACTTCCACCAGTGAGCGATGCTGTACTTGGAAAAGTATCCAATTGACCACGGCTTCTAGCACCAAATTTTGTAGCCACTTTAAATTGCAAATTAGGAACCCATGAATTAAAATCTGCTGCACTGTTACTCGCTGGTGCATTCGATGCAATCACCGTATTGGGAAAAAGTTTTAAAGCACTGTAAAGTTGCAATGGTCGGTTTAACGTAAGTGTCGTTGAAGAAGCATTCCGTCCAACCTTTACATTCATTGAAGAGTCAATTGTTAATGTTCCATTTAAACCATTGATAGATTGATTCGTGCCATTTAAATATAATGTATTTTTTCCACTTAACGGCTGAAACCACAATGATCCCGCTGTTGTACGAATATCATTAGAAATAGTATGATTTCCGGCACCTGTGAATTTCAGAGTTCCTGATAGTGTCCCTAATTTCCCTAAAGCTAAAAAATTATTTCCAGAACTTACCGACAGATTGAAAATCGCATTCCCAGAATTCAACATTGAGCCAAAAGAGTCAACAAAAAAGTCATTACCAGCACCACCATTACCAACTGTAATTGTAGCGTTGTTTGTTGTACATTTAAATACAACATTATTATAATTATAAATCCTAAATTGAGAAATTGATTCTGTAACCCCAGAAACATCAATTGTAGACGTTACTGTATTTGAATTCGTACCTAAATCAACCACCAAAACATCTGAGGTTGAGGGTGTTGTTCGTGTTGGCGACCAGTTGTCTGATTGTCCCCAAGTACTATCTCCACTCCCGTGTGTTCCAATCCATGTATAAATTCCCGATGAAGAAACTTTTTCCACGGTTATTCCCAAACTTATAGCAGTAGAGGCATTATAGGTACAATTGGCTTTGTTTGTTCCAATTGCAATTTTAATAGAATTTTTGAATGTTCCATTGGTCGTTCCAATATTCCGAATATAGAAACGCATCGTGCAAGTACCTGTGCACGCATTGTCATTAACCAACATCGCTTTACAGAAGGCAAACCAAGACCCACTCGTCGGCTGGCCTTGAACGACCTCCCAATCACTCGAAGCACTTGTATCATCAAAAACAATGTACTCTCCTTTGGTGTTGTTCATTGTAAGATCGATTGCTTTGTATCCGCTTGTGGTCGTTGTACTTGATGTTACAAATTTAACATCCCAGGCCGTACCTGAACCATTGGCGGTGGCACCTGGAACACTAATTCCAGTGATCGTTTGAGCTTGAACAATTTGAACAGAAAATACACAAAACAAGGCAATAACTTGCGCCTTATTTCTTAAAGATTTTAAAAGTTTCATTTAAAGGATTTTACTTTTTTTAAAATAACGTTCAAATATAATACACAAATGTGAATAAAATCACACTCTTGTTGATTTTTTCGAAGGTCAAACATTAAAAATCTGAACTAGATTATACTTTCGTTCATTTTCATCGATTATGCAACAAATCACCTACCCTTTGAGTTGATTCAAATTATTTAAACTCGTATTTCCCTAAAATCTCTTTTCTGTATTCGAAAATTTGCTTTACCTTGGCATCTACAAACAATTTGCTTGCAACCCAACCTAGGATACCCATTCCAACGTCATAATGCAAAATATCTGTCATCAAAACACCGCCGTCAACAGACTTAAAATGATGTTCATGGTGCCAAATGTTGTAGGGCCCTTTGCGTTGCTCATCCACAAAAAATTGTCCCTCAACAATATGCGTAATTTCAGTACACCAATCCAATTGAATATTCAACATTGGTGAAATTTTATATCGGATAAACATCCCTTGGTACATTTTTTCTGGAACATCTCCCAATATCTTAAATACCATATCTTTCGGAGTCACTTCATTCAAATTTTTTGGAGTCGCAAAAAAATCCCATGCCTTTTCTATTGAAATTGGCAAAAATTGCTCTTGAACAAGTTTTTTCATATGGTTAAATAACAATCTTAAATTAAATAAGTTCGGCGAACTCCATTTAAAATTGCTACCATCCACCTTTTGCTGAAGGCGAAAACAATAAATCTATTTCGGTATCTGCTTCATAAAGCCATTGATAACTGCTCAAATCCCTCAAACAAAAAGGATTAATCAATGAAACCATTCTTTGAAACGACGCTTTTGTTAGTCCGCAAATGAATCCGGTTTTCTCCACAAATTCAATCCCATAATCTATATCTGTTTGCTGAAAAATCAAATTACAATTCAACGCCTCTACATAGGCCAATCGCGTTAAATCTAGGGGCTCATTCAACTCAATCACGAAGTACTCTATAGCCCTTTTTAACAACAACGATTCCTCTTTTGAAAAATCAAACAACCTGACTATTTCATCTGACTCGAGGCCATATTCCTCCATGCCTTGCAACCATTCTAACTTCATTTCTTTTTCTGAGGGACATTTTATTAATAAAATCCCCCAAGGCAAAGATACTACACTTTACAATGTAAATTCCGAATTACAGTCTAACCCAATAAGCAGTTTACAAAGACGACAGCAACCAAAGAATAAAAGTAATCAGCCCAACAACTAAAGATGCAATTCCAAGATAGAAACCAAATACACCAACCATAAGGGCCAATTCCCAGTCAACAGAAAGGAACAATAAACAAATTGCTGCTACAATAAGAAACGAAGCAACTGCCAATGAAATAATAAAAACTTTAAACCAAATGTCAACGATTTCAGAATCCACTTCATTTTTCTTTTGCGTTTTGCTCTTAAAAGTCAACTTCTTCCAAAGTTTACTCACTTTGGGATGATCCATTCCGCCCTTTTTGAGTTGAACGTTTTTTGCTGCCTTGCCATTTAAATTTTTAAACTGTCGAGAGTTCAATCGGTGGTTTTCGGACTTTGCAACTAACATTGTCTCAGGTTCAATATTCACTTTTTCAGAAAATTGTTGGTCATTCACCGCCAATTGATCATCAACTTTTTCAAGCTTAGAGTTTGTGGTCAAAACCTTTTTATTAAAGGTTTTAGAACCACCTCCTCCAAATCCGTTGTCATTAATTTCTTGATATTTCGGAGAACATGCAAACAATATTGCAGCAATGGAAATTGAAAATATAACTTTCATAATTCAATAAATTTGGATTACAAATTAATGAAAACAAAACCTCGTTTCATTACGGATAAATCATAATCCATCAATAACTTTTAAGGGGAATCCGTAAAAATCAACTTTAAATACCTATCTATTTTCAACATTGATAGTCGTAAACTTGCATTCACTTAAAGATATGAAAAAAGAACTTCAAACGCTCATTATATTTGGATTAATCACATTAATTATAAGCATTTGTTCATGCACAACAGTACAAGAAATCAACGGATTCGGTGGTGGCAACAGAACTTTTACAACGAAAATCAACAATAAACCAACTTCAAATCAAAAAGAAGTTAACCAAACCCAAAACATAAGCCCAGTGACAGACGCAATCAATTCTAAATCAGAATTGCGTCCAGCTGTGGTGCCTGGCACCATTCAACAGGAATTAACACAATCTGTTACTGAAAATCAGATAAAAGAAAATCTGAAACAGTTAAAACCAATGAGCAAGTTAAAATCGAAAATTATAACTAAGTTACTCGAAACAAAACTAAAGCATCAAAAAAGCAAGAATAAGAGCCTTTTCAACAAAAGCGACAGCATTTTCCCTGATAGCAACTCCGATTTTTCATATTATCTATTATTTATATTATTCAGCTTTTGCTTTATCGGAGGGATTATTTTCATTCTCGCTGGAACGGGAATGGATAGATACAGTGGGGCATTGAGCATTGCCTTCGGAATTTTTCTTTTAATAGCCAGCGGAATCCATTACTTAGGATTAATCAATTACGATAAACTCGATGAATGTGGATTCTTATATAATTTTGGATTTTGGACCTCAATGGTTGGATTTTGGTTTTTTGGCATACCGCTCCTTATTTGGCTCATTGGAGCACTTGCTTGTAGATCGTAACAAAACAAAAAAGCCCGCAAATGCGGGCTTTTTTGTTTTGATGTGGTATCGGGCGGAATCGAACCGTCGACACAAGGATTTTCAGTCCTTTGCTCTACCAACTGAGCTACGATACCATCTCCACTTGCTTTTAGATTTTACAAATTTCTTTGCTATTTCCTTCCGTAAGGGGCTGCAAAAATACAACTTTTCGGCTATCTTGCAAATTAATTTTAAAAATATGTCAAAATCAGTTCAAGAATTCAACGAATACCGTGCTAAAATGAATGAAAAAATCTTAAATGCCGATAACCTCGTGCTTAAAAGATTGTTCAATCTCGACACTCAAACCTATGCAGAAGGGGCGCTATCGGTGCAAACAAAAGAAATGCTTGGATTGGTTGCTTCCCTAGTTTTAAGATGCGATGATTGTGTGAAATACCATCTTGAAAAATGCCATGAACAAAAGGTTAGCACCGCTCAAATGTTCGAAATACTTGCTGTAGCCAACATTGTTGGTGGCACAATTGTCATCCCGCATACGCGCAGAGCGGTCGAATTCTGGGAAGAACTGCAAAGTATTTAACAAAGCAAATGTCCCTCAAAAAAACTTAATTCTTTCTAATTAATGTGGTGTGTATCCAATAGAACACGTAAAAATGGACCAGAACCACCAATTCTAAGCTTACAATATACCAGGGCCAATCGCCGATGATCAATGGATTGTTGGCGTTAGGTCGCTGCGCCAGGAACATATAATTCGACCCCAAGAGCCAATTAAAAATGCCAACAAAGGGCAAGGTAAGTTGTGTGTATCCAAAAACTTTCAGCCAACTCCCTTTTCTTGGCACCATTTTCAAGCGAAATGTTGCATAAAACCCGGCAATAATAACCATTCCATGCGCAATTCCATATTCCCAAAAGTTGAACAAATTACCACCTGCGGTAACTTCTGGAGTTAAAAATGAATGAATTGCACCGGCGCTCCAAAAAATCAGGAATTCATACGTCCATTGTCTACGCCAAACCAGCATCATCATGGCTAAAATTTCAGAAAAAGAACACAAATGAAGTGGCAGATGAACTGCTTTATCCCACGTATTTGTATACAACGCAAACACTTGATTTGCAATAAAATTCGCCCCTAAAATTGCAGCCATTACATACCCAATTTGAATTCGGCGCCTCTCATCAAGTTTCCAACTTATTCCAAAGAAAACAATAAATCCAATAAGTAAACCAGCGTTTAAATATATCCATTGGGTTGAACCAATGTCGACCATGTGATGAAGCGAATTTTTATCCATTTATATTAAGATTTTGATTATGAGAAAAATAAATTGTAAAAAAGTTGCAATATATGCAAAATTTCGGTTGTCGAAAAAAAAGTAGATATTGCGACTTTCTTAAACAATGTTACAACGTTTTTTAATTGCAGTTTTCACCGTTTCGGCTATTTCTGCAAAAGCCCAAATCATACCAAGCCCTGTTTCAGTGATCACCATTGAAAGCAGCGTTTTTAAATTACCCAAAGAAGCAACCATTTCAATTGACCAATCATTGATTCAAAATCAAGCTTTCATTGAAATTCTGAGGGACATTTTCCCCTGCAAGATTATGTCATTTTCAAACAACAATGCTCACATTGTCTTCATTCAAAAACCACTTAATCAAATTGCCCCTAAAATCACAAATCTAGCGATCCAAAAAGAAGCTTATAATATTACAATTTCAAATGAGAACATCACCATAGAATATGCCGATTACCCAGGATTGATTCACGCACTCACAACCTGTAAACAACTGAATCCTAAACGAAATTTATTTGGAAAATGGATCTATAAAACCACTGTGATCAATGATTATCCAAGATTTCAATACCGCGGTATGCACCTCGATGTTTGCCGCCACTTCTACCCCGCTTCCTTCATTAAAAAATACCTCAAAATGATGTCGTTCTACAAAT
>JACCDO011449432.1_pt1 | contig 18760 bp, 14 predicted proteins | sample 7446101 | NCBI WGS metagenome assembly JACCDO01 (sample SAMN15323440, study PRJNA562643) | freshwater metagenome | isolation source: river surface water | place: USA:Blue River Watershed | collected 2017-08-16 | reverse complement strand
TCTTCCGGTATATCCAGTTGGACCAGTATATCCAGTGTATCCAGTAGCTCCAGTTTGTCCTGTTGCACCTGTTCTTCCAGTATATCCAGTCGGACCAGTATATCCGGTATATCCGGTGGCACCAGTTTGCCCTGTTGCACCTGTTCTTCCAGTATATCCAGTTGGACCAGTATATCCAGTATATCCAGTAGCTCCAGTTGGTCCAGTATAGCCTGTATAACCGGTTGGTCCAGTTGCTCCTGTCATAGATGCCGAACCATCAGCACCTGTTGGACCAGTTGGTCCAGTAAAACCAGTTGGTCCGGTTGCTCCTGTCATAGACGCCGAACCATCAGCACCTGTAGGTCCAGTTGCTCCTGTTGGTCCAGTATATCCGGTTCCTCCTCCGTATGGAATTATGGGTATTATACATGATTGATTACAATAATTTGGATAAGAATAATAATTCTCCATTTATATTTATATAATAAATTAATAAATATAATAATATTTGACATTATATTTATTTAATTATTTTCTAAATTTTGTATTCTTTTTTTCAATTCCTGTATTTCATTAACTAGTAATCCAATCATAGAAATATAATTCAAAGATTGATATGCTTCATCATCCTTATTTCCTTCAACCAAAAAAGGAAAATGTTCCTGAACTTCATGAGCTAAAAATCCTATATCTTTCTTTTTTGTTATAATATTATAATATTCAATGGGTTTTAAATTATCTATATTATATTTATTAATATTCAATGATTGCACATTTTTTTTAATGCGATAATCTGATAAACTAACAAAAGAATTTGCTTGGACACTTATCACATTATATGTATTTGATGGAGACAATATATATCCTGTTGGACTTGATCCCGTAATAGCTGATATTTGCCAATAATTATCTCCGGTAGGTCCCGTTGCACCAGTGGCACCTGTTTCACCTGTATCTCCTGTTGGTCCAGTATAACCCGTGTATCCCGTATATCCAGTAGGACCAGTATCGCCTGTATCTCCTGTTGGCCCAGTATAACCAGTATAGCCCGTATATCCAGTAGGCCCAGTATATCCGGTATATCCAGTTGGTCCAGTATAACCTGTGTAGCCGGTATATCCTGTTGGCCCTGTAACTCCAGTTGCTCCAGTCCAACCTGTAGCTCCAGTATGTCCTGTTGGTCCAGTGTAACCCGTTGGTCCAGTTTTACCGGTCCATCCTGTTGCTCCTGTCATTCCTGTTGCCCCAGTGTAACCAGTTGCTCCCGTTGATCCTGTCCATCCAGTTGCACCAGTATCTCCTCTATCGCCTTTTTCTCCTGTATCGCCAGTAGCTCCAGTGTCTCCAATAGATCCTGTATCTCCTGTTGGACCAGTAACTCCCGTAGCACCTGTAGCACCAGTATGTCCGCGCAAACCATTTGCACCAGTTGGACCTCTTGGACCAGTTGGTCCTGTGACACCAGTTGCTCCTGTTCGGCCTCTTTCTCCTGTCGATCCCATTAATCCATTTGCACCAGTTGGCCCTGTTGGTCCAATTATTCCATATAAGTTTGAATACCAATTCGTGTATATGCCACTGCCTGTAATAGATAATATTTTAATTCGTAAAACGCTAGTTACTGGATCGTAAAATACTACTTGGCCAGTAAAATATGTATTCAAATTTATATTTGTTGTAAATATTACAACTTGGTTAGTAGAATAGGCTAAATAGGGAGTTATTAGTGGATATGTATATTCATTGCCAATAACTAAATTAGAAACATTAATAGTCGTAATACATTGACTAGTATATTTGTCTCCAGGCAATCCGGTAGGACCAGTTGGACCTGTGGCCCCCGCAAATATTCTTGGTCCTTCAGTTGCACTGGCATAATAGCATTTGTTATTATTTCTATACATAAATTTATATATATAAAAATAAATTATAATAAAATAAATATCTAATTATAAATCTCTAAAATCGATTTATGTGTTATATTGATCTCCTGTTCCGTTAAAATACCATCTTAAAGATAAATAATTAGATGGAGTTATGGCAGAGGGAGAAGTATCTCCGGTCATTTTAGTATTGGGTCCATCGGACATTATTCTTTGAATGGCTGAAGTACCTAAAGCATAACTATAATACCACAAATTAGAAATGTATCCTGAAAATCCACCATTCTTTGCAACAAAGACTTCTCCATAATTTTGTTTTGGAACACCATGCAATTTATGACTCTTGGCAATCGTTCCATTAATATAAACGTCCAAATTTGTATTTTCACATTTAATAATTACGTTAAACCATTTATTTAATGGAATATCGCTGACAATAATTTCTTCATTGATGACATTGAAAGTATTCATAACTATCAATAAATTATTAAGTTCTGGTGTGATATATAAACCTGGAGCATTATTTGGGAAATTTAGTCCTTGCTCACCAGAATTATCATTACCTTTATAGAAAACACATTTATATTTGCCTTGATTGTATGTTAAATCATCAATCATCAACCAAACAGACCAAGTAAATTCGACACCATCCGTTGCATTCACTGATCTATCAATGGTTTTGGCGCCATCAATGGATGGATCTTGTGGAAATACCATTAATTGTTTTGCATCAACCATTCCATTAATAAGTTTTGTGGTTGAAGAACCGGAATAAAAATATCCCAATAAAGAAATTCCTAAACGTATCAATATGACAAATACAAATATAACTAACAACAAAAAAGATACTTTTGCAATTAAGCTATTTGAACTAAAAAATTCTTTTGTTGAGTCCATGTATCCATTATTATTAGTAGAAAATTGCATAAAACTATCAGAACTACTCATTTTTATATAATATATATAATTAAAATATATAAATTACAAAATTAAATATACAAATACTATTACAAATACAGATAATTAAATACATATATTATTCTTTTGTTATTTCGTCGCAATAATCCTCAAACATACCCGTATATTTCGTAATGTCCATATCATCCACTTTGTATATATTTGCGTCATTTATTGATTCAATCAAATATAGATCGTGCGTAATAATAACTATTCCTCCATTAAAATCATTTATGCCTTTAATCAGCCCTTCTATTGATTCCAAATCCAAATGATTTGTTGGCTCATCCAATAATATTATATGAGGATTATTCATTTGTACTGATGCAAACGAAACTCTTGCTTTTTGTCCACCTGATAAATCTATAATTTTGTTTGTAGGTAAATCTATATTTTCAATCTTTTTTATTCCCAATTTACCCAAAATATTTCTGCATTGATTGTTGTCTAATTTTGAATTAAGTTGTTGCAAATATTCAATAGGTGTTGATTGCAAAGGCAAATTGTCAACTATCTGTTGATTATAATATCCAATACGCAATCTATCATCAGCAATAATACATCCATTAGTTGGAAGGATTTGTTTTGTTATTAATTTAAAGAAAGTTGTTTTACCACATCCATTTGGTCCTACCAACACTATTCTTGATCCCATATTCAAACTAATGTTTAAATCTTTGTAAATAAATTTTCCTTCTTCACTATATTTAAAATCAATATCTTTAAATTCAATCAGATTTCTTGTTGATAGATTAGTGACATCATCAAATGTAATATTTACGACATATGGTTTAGGTGGTCTTGGTACTCCATTTTTAATGAAATCATCAACGATCTTTTTTGGTGTGGATTTTCTTTTCAATTCTTCAACTTTTTTCATAAATTTATTATAATTCTCCGTAGTTTCCGTTTGCATTTGACTCAAGAATTTTAAAAGACTTGTGTATTTACCGCGAATAGTATATAATTTATTTCCTTTTAACTCAGCATTGCCGACATACCAAATTATATCTGCTAAAGAATTTACTAATCCAATTTGATGTGTAATTATAATCAAAGTTTTTTTATATGATTCCAAATAATTCGTTAACCAAATGACAACATTTAAATCTAAATGATTTGTCGGTTCATCTAATATTAATATTTCTGGTTTTCTTAATAATGCTCTACCAATAGCTAATAACATTCTTTTTCCTCCCGATAATATATTTACAGGAGATTTAGGTTCATTAAAACCAATACCATGTAATATTTTATTTGATTCTGCTTCATATTTATCCCATTGTTTTACTTCATACACAAATTCTGATAATTCATTATATTCATCCATTTGATCGTCTTCTAATTCTGGTAGGGCACACAATACATCCAATCTTTTTTTCTTCATGTGCAAATCAATATCTGCATTCAATATGAATTCTTGAATTGTTTGTTCAGTTGTTTCAATCTCAATATCCTGATCAATCATGAGTATGTCTTGTTTATCTTTTAATTCATTATAAATTTTTTTTAATAAGGTTGTTTTACCAATTCCATTTTGACCAATAACAAAATATTTTGTGCTGGAATTTATTGCGATATCCGAAGAATGTATTAATATTTTTCCGGATACCATAACCTCAATATTACCTGAATAATAAGTCGTCAAATTGGAATAGACGTTATTATTTGATTTGTTTGATTTCTTGTTTAACATTATTTTTTAATTACGATTTTTATATTTATATAATTTTATTATTATCATATAAATAATTATCAATTTTTTTATATAGTTACACTATTTTCCTCAGTATTTCCTTCCATCAAAGACAATTTGACGGAATATTTACCTAAAAATCCCAAAGCACTTCCACCATATCCTGCTTTATAAGTATTCCAAGCTTGTTGTGGATTTCCAGACATAGACCAGTATTGGAAGTTTGAAGTCCATCCTGAAAATCCTCCCATAGGAGTTACAAATACAGGAGCAGTAGAATCAACCTTTGCAACACCAGATAATACGTCGGTCTTTACCAATTTTCCATCTACGTAAACATCCAAAGTTCTTCCATAAACACTAATATATAAATTAACCCATTTTTGAAGAGGTATATTTGCTATCGTTGAAGTTTCCACAACGAAATTATTGGAGTCATTTGTCGTGTCTTCCCCAGGATAAACTGCTAAAGATATAATCACATTGTTTTGAATTGGACCAAGAACTACGGATGGACATGGTTCTTTTTCTCCATTGCCAGAAGCCATTCTTCCAAAAATAACTTTTGGTTCACCATATCTGTAATTCCAATCGTCAATAAAAAACCAAATAGAATAAGTAAAATTACTGGTACTTGCTCCGCTAGTTGTGGAGTCCAAAGAAGTTGCATCAATAGTTTGAGTAATTCTTGCTGAATATAATGATGTCAATGTATTTATACTTTTTCTAACGTATCTTATAACTATAATTATCAAAACGATTATTATTAATAATATAAGAATTGATTTCAATGTCATTTATATTATAGAATAAGAAATTTTTTGGGAATATTAAATACTAATTAAGAATACTTAATATTGTTAGAATACTGGAGTTATAATAGTATCAATATTACTTGTATCGCAAGGGGGATTTTTGTCCTTGCCTATATTATACAATTTTCTAATAGTATAAAAATCCAATGGCTTATTGTAATACATTAAATTGCATAAATCTCCGCTAATTCCTCCTTCAGTACCGACAACTAACATATCATAGTTTATATAAGATACTGCTTCAATTGCCGATTTAACCAATTCTCCATTGTAAAATATATCTAAAGTTCCTCCATTAAAATTTAATATGATATTGTTCCATTTTTGCAATAATACATTGTCTAATTTATATATTATTCGTTGATTATCCTTATCATATTCATTTGATATAGTGACATCTTTTAATTTATTTATGGTATTATCTATTTTACTTTGTATTGCTGGACTATCGCCTTCTAAAGAATCTTCCAATTTGTGCGTTAAATCAACGATGGAAACCATTTTTTCTTTTGGCACTTCAATAGTTATTAATAATGTATTTGATTTTGCATTATATTTTATGCAAGGCATATTTCCGTAATTCAATATTTCAGTAAATTTATTGAAAGAAGAATTATAGCTTGGTGGAGTTGAATTTATGTAAAACCAAAATGACATTGCATATTGATAATTATAACTCATACTATTATTCAACGATTCATATGTAGCGACACTATTTTCTTTTTCCAGCGATATGGGATTATTCACAACTTGTGTTCCTCCTTGTTTATAATAACTGCTTCTCATTCTTGGATAAATTACCAAATAAATAAACAAAATGACTAATTCAATTATTAACAATACCAATTCTGTTCTTTTTGTTTGTTTTGTTTCAAATAAAATGTAGTCAATAATATTTACAAAAAGACAAGGAATGTACAATAATACATTTATTATAAGTTTAAAATAAGGATTATTTTGCAGATAATTACCAGAATTTATCAATTTCCACACTATACCCAATAATACAACCAGTAATATTAGATTAAATGCATATTGACCAATAGTATTATTACTTATATGGTCTTGTGTAAATATTCCCAAATTTTTCAATATAAAATAAATAAAAGTACCAGATATACCTATGCTGCATGCAATAATTAACATATTTTTTATTAATTCAACCATATTTGCACTTTTTCCAGATAAAGGATTATTTAAAATATAACTATAAAATACTATCATTGATAGCAAAACTATCCCGAAAAACATTATAAGCAATATTGTTGAACCTCCGTATTTTGTAATTATATTTTCTGGATTAAATAGATATAAACCAAATACCAAAATAACATATAGTGCCAGCAAAAGAATATATTTATTTTTTGATTTTAGTGCATTAAGGCTATCTTGCGACATATTTTCATATCCCGGAATATCGGAAGAACCTCCTCCAAAAAAGGTTGCTATTGATATTAACAGAACAACGAGAATAATGGCATAATTTATAAACACTGCTATATTATTGGTGTTGGATGGATCGTATGCACCTAAATTTTTAAATATTGCATTTGCGATAGTTCCAATTAATACTATACTTATTAAAATATATGCATTGGACACGACATTAAAGTTTTGTCCAGCAAAAATATAAGGATATCTTTCACCAAAATTTTTAATTACAGCATAATATCTGAAAATAAGAAATATAAATATTGCAAACAATAGCGTGTAAAAAACAGAAGTTCCTAAATATTTATTGAATCCTTCTGGATTGCTATAATATAATTTAAACAAAATCATGACCAAAATAATAGTGAAAAGAATATGTACAAAATATATTTTTGAATATTCCACTAGATTTATGGATTCTTTATTTATATTAGAATTAGTTGTAGAACTATTCATTTAATTATAACTATAATAAATATAGTTATAATAATTATATTCTTTACATATTTTCCATTGCGGTTTTTTTTCCATGACACTCTCTACATAAAGCAACAAGATTTGAAGCATCATTACTGCCTCCATGTTCAAGTCTAATTTTATGATCAACTTCGAAAGTATGATTAAGGGTTGATCCGCACGATCCACATTTCCAATCTTGATTAAATGCGACATATTTCTTCTTTGTTTCACTTACAGAACGTTTAGTGGCTTTCCCATTGGCTTTTGTAAACATATTTCTTTGCACTAAAGGAGCATAATTTGTATTCGGATTCATGCTTGTATTAAATCCTTCCATAAAACTTTTTGCATAAGGATTTTCATGCTGATGTTGATTAGAAGTTAAATCAAATATAGGACTAATTATATCAAGCGAAGATTTATCTATCGGCATATATTTTATTAAATTATTAGTGTAAAGCAACATATTTTTTGATTGAACGGGATTCTTTTTTATCATTATATATATAGACAAGCCAATAACTCCGTAGATAATCATTTGAAAATATTTTTTATAAGCCATTACAGCTTTACTATATTTATTATTATGATATGCATTAAAAACCAATCCCGCTATAACTATTATTATAATTAATTCTAATCTCATATTTTATAAAATATATTTCTATAATAATTATTTAATGGAAGTGTACAAAATAATATAGTTACTAAATATATTTAAGAATTATAAACTCAATAATAATTTATTATTTATATATATATAATATAAATAATTATGACAACACAAGGAGAAGATCATATAGAAACATTAAAAAGAATTATATCACAAACAACAAAAGCTCCAACTATCATTAATCCAAATAGTAATTTTGTTGTTGTAACATATTGGTGGGGTAGAGGTAATGATAATCAGAATACTGCTCGTCCTTGTTTTTATTTTTATGAAATGTTAATAAAATCTTTCGTAAACTATTTTGTAGAATTAATGGATGCTTCTGTTACAAATATAGATGATGTTCCCATTGAATCTTTGAATATTAATGATCAGTCAAAGAAAAAAATAGCGACGTTAAAATATATTTTTACTTCCTATAGAAATAACAAAGAAGGTGAGAAATACAAGAAAACTATGAATACAAAAGTTGGAGATTATCTTTACATGATAAAAGAATATTCCGATATTAAAATAGGAAAAGAGGATGGTGATCGTATGGCAATTACTCGTTGTTATTTAGATGATTTAAAAAATCCCAGACCACTTATTAACCAAAAAAAATTATCTGTTGTAAAAGAAGTTCCCGAAAGTTTTCAGCAAACTATAGAAGAATTAAAAAAAGATAATTTAGATATTGTTAGAAAGACACCTCAAAATTATACTCTGAAAAACTTTGAAGATATTGAAAAAACTTTAAATATGATAGTACGTCAAGCCATATTACTCAATGAAACGGAAATTACACAATTATTCTTGATAAAAGAAATGCTTCGTAATTTGAGAAATAAATACATGAATCGTGGAAATAGATCGGCAGATATAAAAAAATATAAAACCGATATTGAAAATTTGACAAAGAAAAAAGGAGATATTATGACAAAAATTACAAATAATCTAAAAGCTGCAAAAAATTATGATGAAAGTTCAGGTATTAGTCAATATAATGGACAATCTATTTTTAATATATTAAATCTTGAATTTAAATTTTTGGCTCCTTTAAAATTTCAACAAATGATCACCAAATGGGAAGCTGAATGCATGTTCAATAATTGCAACTATTTGGCTGTTGAGTATCCTGAATTTGCTCGTCCAGGAGGATACCAAATGGCTATTAATGCAAAACCATTATTTATTCAAAAGGCCTTAGAATTATGTCCAGGTCGCGGAGTTTTATATATTGATGGAGATATGTTTATACGTAAATATCCGCATATTTTTGATATGCAAGACATTGATTTTATGGCTCGTGGTTGGTGGATAGATCCTCGTGCAAGTTATCAGCTTGATTATAGTATTACTTATGATCCTTATGTTTTTGAAACTTCTGGAGGAACCATGTTTTTTTCGCAATCAAAAGAAGCCAAAATGTTAATTCAAGAATGGATAACCGAATCTCATAAACCATCCCAGTTAAGTAAAGCAGATGATAGAATTTTATCTCTTATATTTAATTCTTATAAATTTTTGTTAAGTATGAAAATAATTCAATTGCCAATTGAATATTTATGGTTGACATTGGATTATGATGAAAGAATGATGGAACATGTATATGATTATGACTATGCAGATATGCAAGCAAGTATTTTTATTGAACATCCAGAATGTTTAACAAGTGAGGAAACCGCTGCCGGAGCTGGTGCGGCCAGTAATCGTACTCCAAAATATTACACATTTATTCACGACATTACTCCTGTATCTGAAGAAATGCACGAATATTTAATGTTTCCCACAAAAGAACTAACAAAGGCTTTTAGACCATATTTTAATTATATGAAAGGAGCGACTTACATGAATGATGGAAATATTGAATTAATTAAAAAGGGATTTGTGAATCCTGAAGATCCATCTTTGAATGAACAACCATTGTACATCGTTTCTTATGATAATAAATTTGGTAATAGAAAATATCCAGGTGAACAAGAAACTATTAATGAAATATCAGATATTATGTTTAAAAAGGCTGCAAATATGAATATTGAATCATTGGGATTAATTACTCAAGGTGATGTTGTGGAAATACAAAATAAAGATAATACTATTGATAACACCAAGATGCTTGCTTTGATTATTCGTTTATTAAATGACAATAAAGTTGTTATTTATAATCCTGTATCAAAGACAGAATATAAAGTAGAATGATACAATAAACTTAAAACAGATATGAATACTATTTATGGCAATCTAGAGTTTGTTTTCAATCCCATCATTGATTCTTTCGTATTCAGTAATTATTTTAAACCAATAGTAAACGTAAATCAACCCATGTTATTTAGACCAGGAAATTCTATTTTCATAAACTTTTTATCGATGTTTGTATCTTTAGATGATGTATCAAATTATATTAACGGAGGAACTTATGAAATTATTTCGCGTGTTCGTATTGGCTATTTAATATATAAAAAACCAAAAACATTGACTTTGAAAAACCCTGCAAATATACCTGCAATTACGACGTCCATGGAAACTATGAGCCCAAGCATGACACCTCCAATGCCAACACAAAGTCCAGTGGCTGATAATGGTACGCCAGTTATGCGAGGCGGCAGCAGTTTACAATCAAGTTTGGATAATTACAATACGGATTATGAACGTGGTTTGGAAATATTATACGGAATGTCTGGAGGCAGAAGACGTAAAAGAAGAATAAATACATCAAATAAAACAAAAAAGATTTATAGACATAAAATGCATAAACGAATAGTTCGTAAAACAAAGAGAAAAAATGGAACTCACAAAGCACGCCGTTCATTTAGAAAGTAAAAAATATATACAAATGTACAAATATACATACATATATATAATAATACATATATGTATTCATTTAAATTTGGGATTCCACCCGTTATGTCCATTAATAAACTTTTTAACAAAAGGATGATCTTTTTTAAAGTTCTTTCCAAATGCTACATGTTCAAAATCAATAATCCAAATCTTATCTTCATGTAATATGAAATTATATCCAGTTATATCTGGATAAATTATATCCATATTGTAAAGATATTTTATAATTTCTCTAATTTGATCATAAATATCTTCAGGCACGTCTTTACCTTTTTCTCCATACATGTCAGATACAGACATGCCATATATTTTTTGCATAACCATTCTTTTTGTTTCTTCATTATAGCCATATATTTTCGGCACATTGAATTTTTCCATATTACTAATCATTCTTTGAGATGTATATTCATGATGACTTACGTTTTCTTTGACGAATATATGAGGTGTTTTTTCAATCAGTTTGTTCATTTCTTCAATATCTTTAATAATCATAAACTTTGTTATATTAATATGTTTCGTTGTTTTTAAATAGGTGTCAATAACTATAATGAGGCTTAAACAGGGAAAAAGTATTATAATAGAATCAATTTTATTTTTAATTATTGTATGTCATAATCATAATGCGCTATGTATGTGAAAAATATAATTTATCTTGGAAAGAATTGAACTATATGTATTAGTAAAATGATATAAAAATAATAAAATATATTGATTATGCAGGATAAAATAATTAATCAAGGATCTGATGTGAACGTTATATATAATATGCCAAAAAAATATAAAGATAGGGAAACTATTTCAGGCAGATGTTGCTATGTTATTAAAATACCATCTTTTTATTTAATTTCTATTATAATCAATACGCCTGTTGCTTGCGTATGTTTAGCGGCATCTCCTTTATTTGCAATATCTTTGTTAAGCGAATACATAGTTACCGGAAATACAAAAAATACAGACTACATCATTGACAACTCCATAAAAGTAGCGGCACCTTTACTACATTCTATTGCTTACAAATGGAATATATACAACGATATTTATAAATAAGTTATAAATAATGAAATTAGAATTAATTTATATTTTAATTGGAGCACTTTTTGTTTTCTTTTTTCCCTTCTTGCTTTTATTTTTTTTAGATTTACCCCCTCCTCCCAATGTTAATAGAGCAGTTAGAGTATATCCCGCAGCTGCCATAACAGCGGCCGATTGAGCAGACAAAACATTTTCTAAGAAAGCATTTTCATCTCTAGATATATCTTCTGGATTTTCAACGGGAACTCCGAAAGCTTCTTGTAAATCTTTAAATACATAAGATGTTTCCGATATAACATTTTTTAATATATCCATATTGCTATCCATTCTTTTCTTTGAATCTTCATTAATATCAACCGCTTTTAGTTTCGTTAATACGCTCATAATTGCATTTAAATTCATCAATATATTTTTATTCAAGTTTAAAGTTAATTTTTCCAATTCTTTTGGAAGCAATTCAATAGTTAAACCTTTATTTCCTTCTTCTGTTGTTACAGGTGGTGGCTCGACAACTGGCTCTTCAACAGATACTGGTTCTTCTACCACAGGAGTACTATCTAATTCGGGTAATGATTCGATAACTGGCTCTTCTGTAATTACTTCTGGTTGTTGTTCATTAACTATTTCTTCAACATTTTCAGGAATTTCAATATCTGCTTTTTCAGAAGTTTCTAAATTTTCGCTTGGCAAATCTGTATCTGCAAAAGGAAATTGTGGGGTCTCTTCTTCCACAACTTCCTGAACTGGTTCTTCTAACATAGTAGCGGGTTCTTCTACTACTGGAGCAATTTCTTCAGCTACCGGTTCTTCTACTTGGGCAGGAATTGACTCTTCCATAATAGGTTCAGCAATAGGTTCAGCAACAGGTACAGGTTCTGGGATTGGTTCAGGTAAAATAGGATTTGGATTTGTCGATTCAGCTAATTCTACTGCTGGTTCAATAGTTTGTCCAGGTTCAGTTATATTTTCTGTTGGTTGATCTGAAATTTCTGCTGAACCTCCATATTTTTTTAAAGTCTTTTTATTTTTTAATTTCATAATTTTATATTTTAAACTTTTTGCCATATATATATTATATATAATTTAAATTATTATTTATTGTATAAATAAACAATTAAACCACATAACGATATTGCAAATGTTCCAAAGAATAATTTTTCTTTAATTTTATTCATTTCTTTATACTTTATATTTTCTCCTTTATAATGTTCGTAATAATTCACATAGAAATCATTCAAGGATATTTTAGGCTTTTCAAGCTTTTCATTTATTTTATTATGCACAAAATGCATCCATCTCACAAAAGAATCACGATTATCTAAATAAGGTTTAATTGGATATAAATCTAACAATTTAATAAATTCATTTGATATTACTTCGTTTGGTATAAATAAGGGAAGATTTTGTATAAAATCGTAATATTTCTTTTTAGTAACATCATTCGGATAATGAGGATAAGTCAAACTAATAGTGTGCAACATAAACCAATATTTTGGACCCCATATTTTTGGATCTAATGCCATTTAAATTAAAATGATATAAAAACAATTCTATTTAAACAAATAGAGTTTAACTATGAATAAAATATCGAAATGCAATAATTGCGGTAAACAAGGGCATCTTTTTCATCAATGTAAATTACCCATTACAAGTTATGGAATAGTAGTATATAGATATAATGGAAGAGGCGTCAGAGAATATTTGATGATTCGCAGAAAAGATAGTTTTGGATATATTGATTTTATTAGAGGCAAATATAATGTAAATAATTTTGAACAATTGAAGGTTATTTTTAATGAAATGTCCATGTCAGAACGTCTAAAAATATTGAACAATGATTTCAACACCTTATGGAAAGAAATGTGGGGAGGCGATAATCACAATAATAGCCAATTTAAAAATGAAGAGATAAATTCACAAGCAAAATTTGAGACTTTAAAAAATGGATTGGTTATCGATAATAAAGAAATAAATTTGGAATATATTGTGAAAATATGTACAACTTCATGGAACGAAACAGAATGGGAATTTCCAAAAGGTAGACGTAATTTTAAAGAAAAAGATTTGGAATGTGCTTTAAGAGAGTTTCAAGAAGAAACTGGAATATCAAGCAAAAATATTAATGTAATTGACAATATAGTTCCATTTGAAGAGCTATTTATTGGTTCAAATTTAAAACCTTACAAACATAAATATTATGTTGCTCATATGAATAATACAAATAGTGACAATTTTTCTTTTCAAAAATCCGAGGTCAGCAAAATGGAATGGAAAACGATTGAAGATTGTTTACAATCAATTCGACCATATAATTTAGAAAAAAAAAATATAATAATAAATATCAATAAAATGTTAGAAGAATATAGAATATATTATTATTAATTATATATAATGTCTGAGACTAATGAAAAAATTAATAATAATACTATAAAGTGCAAGGAGAAAAATACTTATAGCAAAGAATGCAATAAAGCCATTCTTGAATATGAAGAATTAAATGCTCAAGATCTTGCAAATAATCCAGATAAAAATAGTTATTTATATCCGACATTAAATGATCCCAATTTTAATACCAAAATATTTCAAAAAAAAGAATTTAATGATACTCGGTTTGATGGCACTATTCATGATGTGAAATCATATGCCGATTTAATTAATTCAGCAGAATTTGAGATTGCCCCTTATCAAATATTCGTCAGAAATTTCATGTCTTTTCAAACTCCCTATAATAGTTTGCTTTTATATCATGGTTTGGGTACAGGTAAAACATGTAGTGCTATTGGTATATGTGAAGAAATGCGCGAATATTTGAAGCAAATGGGTATAAACAAAAAAATAATTATTGTCGCAAGCCCAAACGTCCAGGATAATTTTAAGTTGCAGTTGTTTGACGAGAGAAAATTAAAATTAGTCGATGGAGTTTGGACGATGAAAGGCTGTTTAGGAAATAAATTTTTAAAAGAAATTAACCCAACAAATATGAAAGGGTTAAGTAAAGAAAAAATAGTTCAGCAAGCTAAAAGTTTGATAAATTCTTCATACTCCTTTTATGGTTACATTCAATTCTCAAATGATATTGTAAAAATATCAGGAGATGATAAAACTCCGATAAAAACAAAAATACAAAATTTGAAAAGAGAATTTGACAATTCATTAATAGTTATTGATGAGGTGCACAATATTAATAGTTCCGAAACAAATGAAAAGAAAAGCACTTCTAAGAATTTATTGTTTCTTGTTAGTGTCGTTAATAATTTAAGACTTCTTTTATTATCTGCAACTCCAATGTTCAATTCTTATAAAGAAATAATTTGGCTATTAAATCTCATGAATATTAATGATAGAAGAGCTGTTATAAGTACAAAGGATGTTTTTGATTCCGAAGGTAACATAAAGAATGAAGGAAGAGATTTATTGATAAAAAAGGCCACTGGTTATATTTCCTTTGTGAGAGGTGAAATGCCATATACTTTTCCTTTCAGAGTATATCCAAAATTATTTGCACCAGACAATACTTTTAATAGCGTTGAAGAATATCCCAATTATCAATTAAACGGAAAAAAAATAAAAAACAACAATAAATTGGAAAAATTATCTTTGTATTTAACCGACATAGGCGAATACCAACAAATCGGATACGAATATATTATGAATATTTTAAGAAGCAAAGTATCTAACAAAAAACAAAATTTTGGATATAGTGATTTGCAAACACCTTTGCAAGCTTTAAATATAATTTACCCGGTTGATGGTTTAAAAGAAATAGTTGAAAGACAGGAAAAAATTAAATATAGCAGTTTGGAAGAGAGTGATAATGAAATTGAGGAAGACGAACCCGAAATAGAAGAAATTGAAGTAGACGCTGAAATTGAAGATGAAGATGAAATTCCTGAAGACGTTAGTCCAATTATACCTGAAGCCGCAGAAGAAACAAAAGAAGATTTTGTAGAAGAAGCACCGGTAGCACAACTTGCCCCACTTGAACCTGTAATTGAACCTGTAGTAGAACCTGTTTCGGAATTAGTTGCAGAATCAGAACCAGAACCAGATATATTTTCAGAAATAATTCAGCCAGCAGAAAAAGAAGGATTAGTAGAAGCCATTGGAGATAATGACGAAGTATCATCTTTGATTGCACAAACGATGAAAAGTATGAATCTTGAAGATAAAGTTGGTGGTGCTAAGTCACAAATGGTTATGATGAAACCAAAAATGTTAACTGGAATCAATGGATTAAAAAGAATTATGACATTCACGGACAAGGCAGCTCAAAAGAAATCGTTTGATTTTGAATATATTCCTTCTGTAAAAGAAAAATATGGAAGTATATTTTCTTATGAGATAATAGGTAATTTCAGTTCTAAAATAAAAAGTATATTGAAAAATATATACAATAAAGAAAACGACAATGTGTCGGAAGGTATCGTTCTTATTTATTCAAATTATATTGATGCCGGTATAATTCCTATTGCATTATGTTTGGAAGAAATGGGGTTTGTTAGATATGGCGCAAACTCCCCGCAATTATTCAAAAATCCTCCAACAAATCCAGTTGATGTCAGAACTATGAAAGAACCCACTGATAAAAAAGATTTCTTACCTGCAAGATATTGTATGATTACTGGAGATCATCGATTATCCCCAAATAATGATTCAGATGTAAAGGCCTTGACGAATGAAAATAATTTAAACGGAGAAAAAATAAAAGTTGTATTAATTTCACAAGCTGGTTCAGAAGGTTTAGATTTTAAGGCAATCAGACAAGTGCATATATTGGAACCATGGTATAACTTAAGTAGAATAGAACAAATTATTGGCAGAGGTGTTAGAAATGGAAGTCATAAAGATCTTCCTTTTGAAAAGAGAAACGTTGAAATATTTTTACATGGAACATTATTGAAAAATAAAGAGGAAGAAGCAGTTGATTTATTTGTGTATAGATATGCAGAAGCAAAATCCGTTAAAATTGGGAAAGTAACAAGACTTTTGAAATCGGTTGCAGTGGATTGTTTATTGAATTATGAACAAACACAATTTACGATTGAGAATTTCCAGCAAATTGAAGCAAATAGAAATATCACACAAATTTTATCTAACAACAAGGTAATTGAAAATTTTAAAATTGGTGATATACCAAATACAGCTGTTTGCGATTATATGGATACATGCAGTTATGAATGTTTGCCAAAATCTCTTGAAGAAATAGACGGAGACGAATTCAGATTAAATCAAAGTACATACAATGAAGCATACTTATTTGTAAATACAGATAAATTGATACAAAAAATAAAAAATCTTTTCAGAAATAGATTTTTTTATAAAAAAGATGATCTAATAAATTATATTAATGTGCCAAAAAAATATCCCATAAACCAAATATATGCCGCCATTACACAAATTATTGAAGATTCTTCTGAATATTTAACGGATAAATATGGGCGTTCAGGATATTTGGTAAACATTGGTGAATATTATTTGTTTCAGCCAAGTGAATTGAATAACTCTAATATATCTATCTTTGATAGATCTGTACCAATTGATTATAAACACAAAATGATAAATTTTAATGTAAATCCGGATATAGTTGCACAGAAAAATATTGAACTTATAGAGGAGGAAACAAGCGGCGTAAAAGTTGATAATTTATTTAATCGAAAAATGGAAACGCTTTTGCAAAAAATGAGAGATCAATATAATGATGCTTTACAGACAGCAAAAGTTAAAAGAGCGGATAATGATTGGTACAGACATTGTGGTGTGGCAATGCGTAAAATGAATAAGGATATGGATATGGAAGTGTCTATTGAAATTTTGGAAGATTTCTTAATACAGCATTTGGTAGATAGTCTTATGTACGAGGAAAAGTTGGATTTGTTTAATTATTTTAATATGGATTGGGGAAACGATTGTGATAATATCAAAGATGAAAGATTTTTAAGAAAAATTAAACTATATATGTGTTCTAAAATAATAAAATACAATAATTTTATTGCATTAGTTTTATTTAATGGTCCGTCAAAGAAAGATAATATGAAAGTGCATATATTGAAAAATAAGAGGTGGATTAATGCTGAGCCACAAGATATTAAAGATTTAACCCCAATAATTTTGGAAAAATACAGAATTAAAAAACCCTTGAGCAATTATATTGGTTTTATTGGTTTTGAAACAAGCAATAAATATATGATATATAAATTAAAGGATGTTTCAAATAAAAGAAGTAAAGGCTCAAGATGCGATCAAGCGGGTAAAGATAAAACCATAAAATTATTAAATTTAATATATGGATATGATAAATACAATAAAAAGGAAACAAAAGAAGGTATAGTTGAATTGTGTGTTACTCAGGAATTTACATTGAGATTATTTGAATTACGTAATAAAGAAGACAAAGTGTGGTTTGTTGATACGGAAACCGCTATTCTTAATGATTTTTAGAATAATTACATATGAAAAAATAAATAACAATGCTATTTATTTTTATAAAATCTAATTAAAATATATTACAAATAAAATTTATAAAGTGTCTCTGCACATATGACATGTAGGTTGATAAGTATTTCTAAAATGCATTACTGCACATCCTTTGCACATTCCGTGTCCACAATTAAAATTCACATTTTCTTTATGTGATTCATAACAAATATTGCATTCAGTTTCTTCTACAATTATTTCCTTTGCTTTACTTATATTTTTTACCCTACAAATTTCTTCAAATGTTGCATTTTCCGGAATTTGTTCTGGTATATTATGATTTAATATCGTAGATAATAATAATCTTTGTATAGTATCGTTACTATTATGCATAAACTCTTGAATAAGTATAAATTGTATAAGGCTTCTTTCCATATCGTGTGTATTCACTGGATTATCATTTATCATAACATTATTATTATTATTATTATTATTATTATTATTATTATTATTATTATTATTATTATTAGGCAAATTTATAATCCTATTATAGAATACTCTCATTCTTGCTTGTCTTAATTCTTCGAGAGAGATT
>JACCDO012154223.1_pt1 | contig 18762 bp, 15 predicted proteins | sample 7446101 | NCBI WGS metagenome assembly JACCDO01 (sample SAMN15323440, study PRJNA562643) | freshwater metagenome | isolation source: river surface water | place: USA:Blue River Watershed | collected 2017-08-16 | reverse complement strand
ATGGTCTTGGAACTCGCTTGGAATGCTCTTTGATAAGCGATCAAATCAATAAACTCTTCACTGAGTTCCACATTGGAAGCTTCGAGAGAACCACTCACGATACCACCTCTAGAACCAGTTCTGGCAGCACCAATGGCTGGAGGACCACTGTCATTGGTTTCAACAAAGTTATTAGCACCAGTGCTCAGTAAACCAGTAGGATCATTAAATCTAGCAATCGCCACTTGACCAAGAATTTGGCTTTGACCATTGGTATAAGCGCCAGTGATAAAACCATTACCATCAACAGTGACACTTTGTAAAATCCCAGTGCCATAACCATCTTGAGTAATAGAATTCAAAGAACTATCTTTGACTTCACCCCAGAGTGTAGTGCCCTTACGGCCAGTACCTGTAGGATTAGCACTATCAGCACCAGTAGCATCACCAAAACCAAAAGACACGCTAGATGTTGGTGCTTCTTTCCATGCAAAAGAAACAGCATCAGTAATAGAATCTTCTCTTAAAGTACCATCTTGATTGAAGGTCAAAGTCCCCAAATTCACAGTAGTATCACCATTAACTTCAGATGAATCTACTTTGGCTGTAAATGACCATTGATCTAATTGAGGTGCATTGTTATTCAATGAAGCTGGGTCTAGTGCTTGAGTTCTGGTACCAAATATTTCTACTGAATGTGCATTTCCAAGTGAGTCATAGACAACCACTGTTGTTCTAAAACTATTATTCTCTTCCAAGAAAGCAGATTTATCAGCAGCAGCATTTAAAGCATCTTGGAATGATACAGGAATAGGATTACCAGCACCATCTAGCACTGGGTTACCAGCAGCATCTAATTGATTTTGAGAAAATACTGGGGCTGCTGGATTGAGATTGATATTGAGATTTACTTCTGAACTGGCTTTAGGGGCTAGATTAGAATTAGATACTTGTAGGTCATCTAGCACACCCGATAAATTACCATTGTTTACGCTATAACCTTGAACTCTTTGATTGTTTGGACTGACCAAGAAACCATCTTTGTCAAATCTGAATTGCCCAGCTCTGGTATAGAAATTTTGAGCAAGTCCACCCTCAGATCCCTTTACCACGAAAAATCCTTCACCATCTACGGCTAAATCTGTGGGTACACCTGTGAATTGCAAAGCACCTTGAGTGAATAATTTCTCAATTCTTTGCATCATGACACCACGGCCGATTTGATTGACGCCATTTGCACCAATCACATATTCTTGCAACATCTCTTGGAAATGAACACGACTAGACTTAAAGCCAGTGGTATTTACATTTGCAATATTATCACCCACCACAGAAACACCCTTAGATGCTGCTTGTAGCCCTGAATTTCCAGTAAACATTGATCCGAGTAAGCCTGACATTTCAGTACTCCTTTTATAACTAAATCACAAGTGATTAAAAAACAAGTTTAAGAAAGGTCCTTGATTTTTGATTTAGATTAAGAATCTATCAATGATAAAAATCAAGGTTTTTTTATCAAATTTCCTTTATTTTGTCTTAATCAAAACAAGGAAATTCAAGAGTAGAATGTTGAGATTCGTTTTTATTTAACTTCAATCACATCATTCATGCTGACACGTTTATCGCCAATCATCAATTCAGGATAACCCTTATCAAATCTGACACCAGTGACTTTGCCCTTGACATAAGTGTCTGTAGGTACAACTTGTTCACCAGCTGTCGCTTCGACTGTAACACTGTAACTGCCAGTTGAAGCTGATTTACCTTCATCATCTCTACCATTCCAGCGATAGGTTTGAACACCTTCTTGGGGTTGTAGTTCTACTTTCTTGACCACATTACCAGCAGCATCAGTGATTGTAAGCACTACATTTTCAGCTTTGCCATTGACTTGGAAAGAAATATCTTGACTTTCACCAGAAGTATGGTTAAAGCGATCACCTTTTGCCACAATCTCTTGACCTACCATATTGACAGCTTGTTGGCTATTATTGCTCATTTGTCCCACAGCCAAAGTTTCAATCCCTTGATTCAAAGACATCAATTGCTCTAAAGAAGAGAATTGAGTCAATTGTTGAACATATTGATTGCTATCTTGAGGCGCCATTGGATCTTGTTGGCTGGTTTGAGCGATTAATAATTTTAAGAAGGCTTCTTTGTCACTATTGACGCTTTTATCTTTTGTGGTGCTGTTATTGTTTGATGCAGCAAAAAGACCTGAAACGGGAGTATTTGTTGATGTGGTTGACATTTTGTTTTCCTATGAGATGAATATTCTTGATTATATGGTGGTTCTGAACTTACCAGGTAAACGAGTGGTTTTTAGGGATTTGGGTTTATGCTGAAGAGAGAGTTTATCATCTTTCTCAGCCCCTTCTCTTCTCTCTTGTTCATTTTGTCCTTGAGAGTTTCTTTGTCCCATAGAAGCATCTTTGAGCAGTCCAGCTTGGGATAAATTCAGATCTTGTCTAAATAGCGCAATTCTCAATTGTTCTATGTTTTGAGCAAGGGCTTCATTTACCATTGATTTCTCAGCATTATACCATACTTTAACATCATTTCCTTGCATTTCAACCTTGATTTTCACCATACCGAGTTCTTCGGGGTGTAATCTCACTTCAGTCACTTGCTTTTGATTGGCTTGCATCTTGAAAGTTTGGGTGATTTGTCGAATCACGCTGTTCTTTTGGGCTTCTGTGATTTGTAGTTGATTGATGCTGGGTTGATGTTGTTGGGGTCTGGCTAATTGTTCGCTTGCAGTGAGTGCTGCATTGGCATTTGTGGATTGAACATGTTGAGACTGTTGTCCTACTTGGGCAAATAGATTTTGGAACTGATTGCCGACAACAGTTGTTGCTTGAACTTGGTTACTGATATGTTCAGTGATTTGGGGGAGTTCAATAAGGGGGATATTCTTATTGCCTTGGTTTTGTTGTTGAACCAAGATTTGGGCGAGATTTAAGAGTTGGTTTTGATTGAGATTCTTGAATTGGGGGAAAGAATCTAGATCGATTTGTTCAACTTCTACTTGTTGATCTGTATTGACTTGTTGTTGATTTTGTTGAAGCTTGAGTAGCTTCATCAATTCTTCACTGGAAAGCCCTTGTAAAGCTTGAACAGCTTGTTGAAGTTGGGTTTGTTGGGTTTGTTGTTCAGCCCCTTGTACATTTTGGTTTTGTTGTACTTGGGTTTTTTGTTGTGCTGATTGCACTTGATTTTGATCTTGATTTTTGGGCTGTTCAGTTTTGACTTGTTTTACTGCTTCTTGAACTTGCTTATGATCGATATGATTCTCTTGTATTTTTTGATCATCTGTTTGTGCTTCAATCTTTTCGATGGGCTTTTGATTTTGCACATTTAATAAGCTTAACACTTCTTGGAAACTGCCAGGTAAAGCTTGTTCAAGTCCTTGGTTGCTTTGATCCAAATTGAGTTTTTTCTTGAAGGAAAGTTCTTGATTTCCTTGAACAGCACCAGCTGTATTTGTATTAATCTGTGAAATGTGCATAGACTCACCTCTGATATGAAATATTCTTCTTTTATGTCTATAAGAGATTATCAATCTTTTCAATGATTTTGATGATTTTTTATGATCTTTTGAATTTTATTTTTATGATGATTGATTGTGATGAAATGATTTACTGATATACTATTTTTTATTTGCCATTTTGGCTGTGATTTTAGCTGCGAGTTCTGGCTTGATATTGCTCATTATTTTGGCTGCTTGTGAGGCTTTGATTCTTCTCAATACATCCACCACAAGGCTTTCATCCATTTCTTCAGCGATTTTGGCGGCTGAAGCTGGTTTGGCTTTATCAAAGATTTTGGCAACTTGAGCGATTTGTGCTGCCTTTTCTGCGCTGGCTTGCGCAGAATTTGTTTTCTCGTCACCATCTTCATCTTTGTCTTTTTTTTGTTGAATCGAATCTGTCAATTCTTCTTGTAGAAGTCTTAGGGCTTTGTATTTCCCTTCTACTTCTTTTTTCAACATATTTAACCGATCCATTCTTCTCTCATTCTCTTCTTTAGACTGAGTAATTTTTCTTTTTTGTTGTTCGATAGATTGCAAAATTCTAATGCTATCTTTGATTTTCAAAGTATTATCATCATCGCTTTCAGAAGTAGAAGCCTTTCCTTCTTCCCCTGCTTTTGCTTTGTTATTGGTTGCTTCTTGTTCTGCTGGATTCACAGAAGCTGGCACACTATTGGGTGGGGTTGGTTCTTGAGCTAAAGCATAGGTGCTCAATAATAGACAACTGATCAATGTACTAAGGATTTTCATAGAGTTTGCTTTCATTTTATTTTTGACAAGTGGTTTATTTATAAGCATTCACAATGCCTAGTAGCTGTCTGAGTGACATTTGTGGATCTATTTTCTCTTCTACTGCTTGTTTCAACATTTGATTGATCGAATCGATTTGCATAATGGCACGATCAATTGTGGGATTAGAGCCTTTTTGATAAGCACCAATATTGATCAAATCTTCTGCTTTTTTGTAAGCAGCGATCAATTCCCTGATTTTACCAGCTGCATTTCTATGTTCTTGACTGGCAACAGAACTCATCACACGACTTGCACTCATAGAGACATCAATGGCTGGATAGTGGTTTTTGGCAGCCAAATCACGGCTAAGAATGATGTGCCCATCGATAATTGAACGCACAGTATCACCAATGGGATCATTCATATCATCTGCTTCTACCAACACTGTATACAAGCCAGTAATACTGCCACCTTTGGCTACTCTACCAGCTCTTTCTAGTAATCTTGGGAGATAAGCAAATACACTTGGTGGATAACCTCTGGTGGTAGGGGGTTCACCTGTCGCAAGCCCGATTTCTCTTTGGGCCATGGCAAAACGAGTAATTGAATCCATCATCAAGAGCACATCTTTGCCTTTATTTCTAAAGAATTCTGCCACAGATGTAGCGAACTTAGCTGCTCTAATTCTTTCGAGTGGAGATGTATCACTTGTGGCCACAATCACAACGCTTCTTTTGACACCAGCTGGCCCCAAATCATGTTTGATAAAATTTAAAACTTCTCTACCGCGTTCACCGATTAGGGCAATCACATTGACATCAGAAGAAGCATTTCTTGCCATCATCCCTAGTGTCACTGATTTACCCACACCGCTCCCTGCAAAGATACCCACTCTTTGACCCTTGCCAGAAGTAATCAAAGTATCAACAGCTCGAATCCCAAGCCACATTGGTGTATCGATGATTTGTCTATGCATGGGATTGAGGGGTTCTGCATTTAAAGGCATTTGCATATCGATTTTTGGGGGGGGTAGATCATCAAGTGGTCTACCCATCCCATCCAAAACCCTACCAAGCATGCCTTGACCTACACCGACTTGAGCGGATTGGTATTTAGAAGAAATAGGACAACCTTGTTCAACACCATGCAAATCGCCCATAGGCATCATTAACGCAACATCACCCCTAAAACCTACAATTTCAGCTTCAAGCGGAACATTGTCTTTTCTCTCAATCTCACAAGTTGCACCCATTCTGGCATTGGGTACATAACCTTCTACCACAAGACCAATCACTTGGGTGACTCTGCCTTTGGCAGTGGGTTTGGCAACCCCTTCCATTTTTTTAACAAGAGTATCGAGATTAAGACCGAATTGATCTGTATTAAACATTATCTTGATTCCTTCCGCAATCACAGCTCAAGCATTAGTGGTTTTTGGTTAAAACCTCTCTCATGGCATCGATTTGGGGTTTAACTTTCCAATCGGTAGCCCCTTGAGTGGTTTGAAGCCTAAAATCACCTCTTTCCAACATATCATCTACCATGAGATTAATACGGAATGTATGGTTGGGGTGTTGTTTGAGTTGTTCTATATGTCCAATTAAATATTCATAATCATCCATGTTACAAACAATAGAAACTTCATCCTTGATTTGCATTTCATCAATGGCTTTATTGATCAAATTCAAGAGGGATTCTGGATTGGTCATGACTTGTTGTCTGATGATTCTTTCTGCGATTTGGCAGGAAAGTTGAATCAGTTGTAAACGGTTACTATTTTCAAGTTGCTTAGAAACATTGATCAATGATTGCAATGCATCAGCATATCTGCGTTTCATCTCTTCAACTTCTGCATAAGCCTGCATTCTACCTTCATCTAGCCCTTTTTGGAAAGCACGATCATAGAATATCGCCAAAGTTTCATCTGGAATCTCAAAAACAGGTGGTGCCATGGGTTGTTGGGGCATGGACATAACAGGTTGAGGTTGGGGTGCAATTGACTCTTTGGGCTCAGGTTTTTTGGCTTCTTTGCGAACGGGTTCTTCTACAGATTGTCCCCCAAAATTTAAACGAGATAATTTGAGTGGCTTAAAGGAATCTGCCTTTTGACCAAATACATCTGTTGTTAAATTTCGCGCCATATCTCCACGAATAATACTACTCATGATCTATTTCCTCTCTAAAAGCAGATTAAAGCCAAGTTTGAGTCTTATACAAATTCATCATCAGAACCAGTGGCAATAATAATCTTACCTTCTGCTTCTAATTGTAAAGCTTTTTGAACAATCTGAGTTTGAGCAGCTTCCACTTCACTCAAACGAACAGCGCCCATCACTTCAAGATCTTCTTTAATCAACTCTGCACCACGAGCGGACATATTGTTAAAGAATTTCTGTTTTACTTCTTCGCTTGCTGTCTTGAGAGATAAGATCAATACTTGATTATCAACTTCTTTCAATAGCGTTTGCATACCACGATCATCGATATGGATCAAATCATCGAAGGTGAACATGTGGTTTCTAATCTCTTCAGCGAGTTCAGGATCGATTTCGGTGAGTTGATCAAAAATACGATCTTCATGTACTTTTTCGATATTATTTAAGATTTCAGCCACAAGTTCAACACCTGAAGTTTCTTCTCCACCCGAGATGATTAATCCCTTCATTTCGCTCATCAATGCTTCTTCTACATCTCTGAGTGTTTGAGGACTGACGCTATCTAGGCTTGCCATACGCATACATACTTCCACTTGAACTTCTACTGGCAATTGTGCGAGTACTTTTGCACCTTTTGAAGTATCGATGTGAGCAAGGATTAATGCGATGGTTTGAGGATGTTCTTTGCGAATGGAATTGGCAAGTGTTCTTGGATCAACAGAATTGATTTGTTGTAATTGATTATATTTATCTGTGCCCAAATCACTGAGAAGTTGACGACCTTCTTCATCAGTCATTGATCTTTCTACCATCTTACGAATAAATTGATTGCCAGCACCAAGTAGATAAGGATTACTGGTTTTACAAAGCTCATAAAACTCAAGGAGAACTTCTTGTTGTCTATTCTCTCTGACTTGAGACAATGCGTGCATCCCGCGGTTTAAAGCATAGATTTCTTCTTTAGTAAGCTTAGCAAATATATCGCTAACAATGTCTTCTCCAAGGGCAAGCATTACCAAAGCAGCCTTCATGGCGTTTTCTTCAGAAATATTTGATTCGAAAGCCATGCTATCTCTCCTATATGTGATCTGTTATTTTTCTTGATGGATTTTTCTTTAATCTAAAGGAAGTCCATTTCTTTTTATATGAATGTCTTTTTTGAAAAGACAAGATTTTTCTATGTTTTTTTAACAAAAAACCATAGCTAGTTCGCTAATTAGCGATCACTACCACTGTCCACTGGGCTTAACCAGTAGCGAATGACAGCAACAGCTTTTTCTGGGTTCTTCTTTGCGTATTCTCTGATCTTTTCGAGCAATGGTCCATCATCTTCATCGAGTTCATCGAGCAATTCAGCACCTGGTAATGCCAATTGATCTTCACCGGGTGGCAATTGTCCATCTTGAAGGATCTCTGCAGATTCTGTCCCTGAAGTAAGGAACTTCATCAACTTGTATGCTAAGAATAATAAGATCAAAGAAACAAGGATGATTAAACCGTAGTCTACACTCATCTTTACGATTCTCTTTTTATCAGCTTCAGCCACTTTTTCTTCAATGGTTTTATCCACATAGAAGGGTTGCTTTTCTACACTGATCAAATCGCCTCTGGTCTCATTATATTCCACAGCTTTTTTCACGAGTTCTTCGATTTTATTGAGTTCAGCTTCGCTAAGTTCGGCTTCTTTATCTCCTCTAAACTTGCTATTGACAATCACTGCCACAGAAAGTTTTTTAAGATCAGCCACAGAACGGAGTTCGCGGGTTGTGGTCTTATTGATTTCGTAATTAGTAGATACTTTCTCTCTAGTAGAACTACTTGCATCTCCAACTCTCACTACACCTTGAGCTGTGTTATCACCCGCTTGCCCCCCCACTCGATTGCCCCCATTTTCTCTTTCTTCATTGAGGGTTTCTTCACTGCGAACGACTTGTTTATCTGGATCATAATTCTCAGCTGTTTTTTCTTGCTTTGAGAAATCCATTACAGTGGTCACAACAACTTCAACATTATCTCCACCGACGATACGAGCAACAACATCTCTGGCTTTATTTCTGAGTTTGTTTTCCATATCTTGTTGATAATCGATAGAGCCTTGTCCACCGATTGAATCTTCAGCATAGCGATTTAATACTCTACCACTGCTATCTACAACATTTACTCTTTGAGAGTCCATGCCTGGTACAGCACCAGCAACAAGCTCTACAATGCTTCTGACTTGGGGTTTACCCAAGGTCATCCCTGGGGCGAGATCTAATACCACAGAAGCACTGGCTGGTACTTGATCTTCCACAAAGAGTGATTTTTTGGGGATCGCCAAGTGAACTCTTGCGCCCATGATCCCTTGTATGGTTTCAATGGAACGTGAGAGCTCCCCTTCAAGCATACGATGTTTGTTGAGTTCAATGATTTCATTGGGGGTCCCAAACATATCGCCCTTATCGATCAATTCATAACCAATACCGCCACCGTTTGCAATTCCTTCTGAAACGAGAGACATTCTCAGTTCTGCGACTTGATGTTCGGGCACTCTAATGACAGAACCATCAACGATATATTCTATTTTTTTGGCTTTTAATGCCTCTACAACTTGCCCACCGAATTTTTGGTCTACACCACTATACAGTGTAGCATATTCGGTCTTGGTCATCACATATCCTAGACCAACCAAACTTGCGATGATCATGATAGAAAGGACAAGTAGGGCAACCTTTTGTCCTGGACTCAGACGATCAAGGATTTGAGTGCCTCTTTGGCGAATTTGTTGCAAACGATCTTCCATTGTAATTACTACTTGCTGAGATGGGTGTGCCTTTATCTTATTCAAAAAAATTGAGCATTTAAGCTTAATTTTTCTAGAAACTATCTAGATTAAGTTTTCAAATTTGTCTAAGCAATTCTTTATAAAAATTGTTTTTTTCATCAAAAATCTTAGTTTTAGAATTTTGATCGACAGATCAGAAGACTGTGTTTTTTTGTCAAGAATAAAGGGTGAATGTTAAGGTGGATAAAAAGCTTTGTAAAAAGCTTATGCTTGAGGTTTTGGGGGAATATCTGAATGGGTCAGACACTCATTCTCATCAACTCTTGATAAGCTTCAAGTGCTTTATTTCTTACCTTAGTTAACATTCTCAAAGAGAGATCTGCTTGGTTAAGAGAAACCATCATCTCATGTAGATTCTTGGATTTACCAGTCACAACATCTGTCACTGCTTGATCGGCATTGACCATCTTGTCATTTACTTTAGATACTTGTTCACTGAGATAATCTGAAAAGGATGCACCTGATACAGATTTCTGGTTTCTGATTCCGTTTAGGCCTTCACCCAAACGGACTTCATTCATATTGATAGGTTGAAAGGCTTGATCGATTTTCATTTATTATGTTCCTATTTTGAGAGCTTCCATCGCCATACTCTTTGCTGCTCTAAGTGCAGAAACATTTGCTTCATAACCACGAGTTGCAGTGAGTAAATCTACCATTTCAGTAATGGGATTAATATTAGGCATAGCAACATAACCGTCTGGTCTCGCATCTGGATGTTCAGGATTATAAATCAAACGGGGTTCAGCTTTATCTGCTTCTACATTAATCACTTGAGCTGAATGGGTCTGATAGTTGAGATCGGATTCTACAATCCCTTCAAAAGTTTGACTAAAGGGGACGGCACCTACCACAACATCTCTACGCAAATATGGACCACCTTCAGGTGTTCTTGTGGTCTCAATATTAGCGATATTGCTAGAAGTCACATTAATGCGAGTTCTTTGAACGCTTAAGCCAGCGGCGCTGACATTCATTGAGGTAAAAAAGTCCATTTTTATCTTCCTTCATTGATGGCATGCATTAAGAAACCATTACGTTTGTTATATGCACCAGTAATTGCTTTGTACATCACTTGATTTTCTGATAATTTAGCGGATTCATGGTCTAAATCTACAGAGTTTCCTTTTTGATCTGGTAATGCATATACATCAAATTCTACTTCGCCTTGTTCTATAGGCGCTTCTAATGAGATATGCTTATCATTGGTGGTTGCGATCCCCATGGGGTCGTTTCCAGCCAAATAGCTTTTGAGTTGTTCTTCAAATTTAAGTTCCACAGGTGTGTATCCTGGAGTATCTAAATTCGCCATATTTGAAGAAATCATATTATTGCGGATCAAGCGATAATCCATAGAATGGGATAAAGCACCAGATAATCGATCAAAAATAAGAGCCATGATAATCTTCCTTTATTGTACTCAAAGAGGGGGATACCTTTTCTTTATATTGTACTATTTTTCATAGATAAAAAAGCATTATCTATGTTTTTCACTTTATTTTATGTTTTTGAGGGGATTTTTTATCGATTTAGGTCTTTGAGGATTTTTGGATAGACAAGTTCTTTCCAACTCAAGAGATGAAGTTCATCTTCTGCCATTTTTCCATAGAGGTCATTTGGGACTTCTTTAGAGAGTAGATCCCATCTTCTACGAGCGCCTACTGTGTCAGACATTTGAGCTAAGCTATAACCAATAAAGAATAATGCTTCATATCTTCTGCTATATTCTATCTCTTGAGAAGCACGATCTAATCGATTCATCACGGCTTGGCTTTCATCTAGATAACTTTTGGTACTAGAAACCACTTCATCCCATTTTTTACTGAGAATATTGAGTTCTACCAACTGCCAGAGTAGATCAGCTTTGATCCCTGGGGCATTGATGGTCTTTTCATATTCTTTGTAGATATCTAGGGATACTTCTATGGCGCTGATTGCTTTTTCGTAGTTGGGTGTTTTGAGGTAGATATTGATGATTTGTTTGGCGATGTATAGTCTTTGCAAAGGTGTCATATCTGGGCTATTTAGGGCATATAGGTATACATCTTTGGCGCTATTGAGTTTACCAGTCATGGCATAGAAATAGCCTTTGGACAATAGATAATCATAATTATTGAATTTCCCAGGTAGATTCTTTTCTAAACCTTGGAAAGCGATTTTAAATTTATTGACATCATTGGGTTCTGGGTCAATATCTTCGATTTTTTCTCTGAGTACGCTGACGAGTTCTAGGTTTAGTTTTGCTTTCACTTCATCATCGGGTGTGCCTTTTAAGCCATTTTTCTCGATGACTTCAGTAGCTGCTTCTTCATACATCGCTACACTTCTCATGGCTCTGGCTACCATTAAGTGGATCAATGCTTTCTTTCTGTGATTACGAAATCTCTTTTTGTTTTGAATATAATCCACAACCAAATCTTCAAATTGATTTTCTCTGAGGAGGTTTTCTGTATGCATGAGAAGAATACGATCAAAGAGTAGGGGGATTTCTCTGAGGATATTGTGATTGGGGAATTTGGTCCAAATCTCTTTGGCAGCTTTGAATGCTGTATTAATATCACCTTGACTGAGTGCAAACCTTGCTAATTGTAATCTGTGTTCGATTAGGGTATAATCGCTGAGTGATTTTTTCCCTACTTCTTTGAGGATATTTTCTGGGTCTGGTCCGCTAGGATCTGAACTTAGGGGTAAAGCATAGAGTTTTGCCAAATCTTGACCTTCGGGTTCAGGCAATTGGTTGGCAAGGGTAAGCATATCTTGAAGGGCTTCAATGGGTTTACTAAAGGATTTGAGTTGAACAAGTCTAATTCTGACGATCCAGTTTGGGAATTTATTGGGGAATTTTTCCAAAAATTCTTGATAGAAAATCTCAGCATCTTCTAATCTACCGACTCTAAAATAGAGTTCTGCGAGTTGAAATAATGAAGTTTCAGAGGCTCTAAGCAATTGATCGAAATTTTTTCTGGCATCATCAAAGAAAGTAAAAGCTGTTGCAAAATCTTTTTTCTCATAGGAAATAGAACCAAGAGCGATTAATCGAGCGCCTACATCTTCATCGAATTGACTGCTTACTTCTTGTAGTCTGCGAAGTATTTTTTCTGCTTCAGCTGTTTCTTTGTGGATGAGGAGAATACGAGCGAGTTCAGAAAGAATAAAAGGTTCAGCTTCTTTGGTTTTATAGGCTTCTTTTTGTCTTTCTAGGTATTGTTCAGCTTCTTCGATTTTGCCTTTATTGATCATGAGATCGGATTGTAAAATCACATATCTGGCTTTTTCTCTTTCATTGGTTGCAGCAGCTTCAGCTGAATTCAGTGCAGCTTTTGCTTTATCCAAGTCGAATTTATTATCAACTTTAGAGATTTCAACCCAGTTTTCTGCGATCAATTTTCGGGTGTATAATGCGACAGGTCTGTTTTGTTCTTGAACGATATTGATTTTGGCAAGCAAGTTAAGAGATTCTTGATATTTTTTCTCTTCAAACAAGGCAAGAGCAGCATTAAATCCTTGTATTTCAGCAAAATCACCAGGTAATTGCCCAATCATCATCACGGGGAGACTGAGTTTGACTGTATTGGCTGGAATAGGGTAAGGTTTAAATGAGAGTTCATCTTCGATCAAATCAAAGAGTACATCAGGTTCACCCATTTCAATAACCCATCTTGGTGGACCTGTTAAGATTTTGCTTTGGATTTTGATATTGGGTTGACTGAAGGTAAAACGAATCAAGCCTTGTTTTGCTTGACTTAAATCAACCTTGGTACCCTGTTGGAAATCCGCCTTGAAAATTGCCAAGAATTCATTTCTATATTCTGATATTTGGCATATCCCTTCATGGACATCTCCCCTAAGTTCATTTCTACAAATTGCATTAAATTCTTGAGGGACCACAAGTTCAATACGTTGGTATTGTTTGAATAATGCTTGAGAATATAATTCCGTAGGTTTTGCATTTGCTGATGCAGAACCGCTCCAAAGCATCAAGCATAAAAACATCGCATAGATGCGTCTTTGCATACCAATTCTCCTTAAAAACCTTTATATTGCAACTAAGCAATACATATCTTCATTATTTTAGTAAAGAAGATATCGTGATTTTAAAAGAAAATACATAAAAAAGAGTAAAAGATGATTGATTTTATCAAGGTCCATGGATTACAAAATGATTTCATATTGTTAGATGAAAGAGAAGGGGTTTTTTTTGAGCCCAAAGTATCGTATATTCAGCATTTGTGTCATCGACATGCAGGCATTGGTGCAGATGGGATTTTATCTGTGAGATATGGCTTAGATGGTACAAAAAGCGATGAAGTATGGATGCGCTTATGGAATGCAGATGGTTCAGAAGCACAAATGTGTGGTAATGGATTGAGATCAATCGCATTATATTTGAAAAGAAGGGGTTTTTGGGATCAGTGGGCATTTGAACAGAAAATTTATACTCTAGGTGGCTGTTTTCCCATTAAATTTCAATCCCCATTGATTGCAAGTATTGATCAAAATTCTCAGTATACCCAAATGTTATTAGATGATCTAAAATCAAGGGAGTTGGTTGGGATAGATATGGGAATCCCCAAATTGCAAGGTAGTATAGAGATAGAAGAGATTTGTTTGGATCGTTTGTCTTTTGGCAATCCCCATGCTGTGACTTTTGATATGATGGCATTTGAGAATAGGCTTAATCTAGCCACAAAACTATATGGATATTTCGATGGTGGCGTAAATCTTTCTTTTGCACAAAAAACTGGTGATCGTGATATTGAGTTGTTTGTGTATGAACGGGGTTGTGGTTGGACTCAAGCTTGTGGCACTGGGGCTTGTGCGACTGTGTTTGAAGGTGTTAGGCAAGGATTTTTTGAACAGAATCAATTGATTAAGGTGAAATTACCTGGTGGGTTTCTGTGGATTGCTGTGATTGATGATTCTGTGGAGATGTGGGGGGAGGCGTTTGAAGTGTTTGAGGGGAAAGCAAGAAAGGGAGATTAGTTCAACTAATCTCCCTTTCTTAGAATCAATTTTAGATCGATGTTGATCGATGTTGATCGATGATCGATGATCGATGTTGATCAATGTTGATCGATGTTCGATGTTGATCGACGTTCGATGATTCGATGTTGATCAGAATCAATCTTGATTAGAATCAATCTTGATACTTGATATCAAATCAGATGATTATCTACGTACTTTAACAGCTTGTTGTACAATCACCAAGCCACCGTTAGCACCAGGAATACCACCACGAACGAGAACAATACCTTCTTCCTCAAGGATTTTAACAACTTTGAGGTTTTGAATGGTAACGCGAGAGTTACCATAGTGACCAGGCATCTTCACATTCTTGAATACGTGTGCTGGATAGGTACTTGAACCGATAGAACCACCGTGACGGAAGTATTCGTGAACACCGTGTGATGCTTTGGTACCAGAGAAGTTGTGACGCTTCATAACACCAGTGAAACCACGACCTTTGATTGTGCCAATCACATCTACTTTTTCGGAAGCCAAGAAAAATTCATTTGCTTTGAGTTCTTGACCGATGGTGAAAGAAGACAAATCAGCTTCAGCAACACGGATTTCTCTCAAATATCTCTTTGCTGTGGTTGATTTACGATTGAGAAGACCTTGTTTACGGAAGAAACCCTTCATTGGGCTATTTAATCTCTTGATTCTCTTTTCGCCAAAGCCAAGAACCAATGCGCTATAGCCATCTTTTTCTGTGGTGCGTTTAGCAACAACAACATTACCAGCAACTTTGATTGCAGTCACTGGAACTTGAATGCCATCTTCATTGAAGATTGCAGTCATACCTAATTTTTGACCTAAAATGCCTTTCATGGCGAACCCCTTATGTGTATAGGTTACAGGTTTTACATTTTATACAGGAGCGGTCCATATATCTCAAAGATATGGGACAATCTCAAATGTAGGGTTGCATTATCTTGAATTACAAATAAAAGTCAAATAAAAATAAATGAATAAATCTTATTGTAGATTAAATGGGAAAGTAAAACTCATATTAGGATTAGAGAATGGTGGGAACTTAATGCCTTTGACTACTCTTTCTACACAAGAGCCTACAGGTGTACCGACAAAAGGATCATTTTCTACTGTGGCAGCAGTCACATTTCCAGTATTGGCAATTTGAATTTTCACTTTTACTGTACCTGTCAAAGAAGGATCACGATCAGAACATCTCTTGACATTTGGAATTTGGGGTTGGATCGAACCCAAAACATCTGCTTTTCCAAGTTTCTCAGGGAGATCTTTGGCAGCTGGTGCAGATGTACTAATGCCTGGAATGGGGGATTTAGATGAACCACCAGTATTACCACCACCTCTTAGGTTTTTGAGAAGATCATTGACATTTTCTTTGGGTTTGTCATTGACAACAGGTGGAGGTGTTGGCGTTGTGGGTTTCTTCACCACATCTTTGATCTCCTTGGGTTTCTCAATTTTCTCTTCTTTGTCTTCCTTGATTGTGGGTTTCTTGGGCTTTTCTACTGCAGATTCAACTTTTTTCTCTTTATCAACTTGGGCTACAGCATTTTGAGTGACATTTGCTTGAGTTGTTTCTGCTGATGTGGGTTGGGTGACAGCAGTATTGGTTTGAGGATTTTGTTGAGGATTTGCTGTATTTTGAGATAATGTATTTTGAGATAATGTATTTTGAGACAATGCATTTTGAGAAACACTAGAACTCAAACTGATCTTTGTTTCTTTGGGTGGGGCAATAAAATGATTATACACCCACAAAGAACCAAGGGTTAAACCAGCCAAAGAAAACAGTGAAACCAAGATAATGCTTAATGTTTGGAAAGTCTTATTGGGTCTATTGATCAAAGTGCGATTAGATGCAAATTGTATGGGTTTTGCTTTTGCATGTTCATCATCCAAACTACCCAAACTAGAGAGATCGATTAAACCTGAAGCTTCACGATCTGCGCTACCATTTAAAATCTTAATATCGCTTTTACCGCCTTCTAAACTTTCAAGACTAAAAAGCACAGAATTTTCATTTCTTTGATTCTTTAGCTTGAAACTCGCATGATCATTGGATTGAGATTCAGCAGCTTGAAGCAAAGGTGCTTTCACAGATGACAATAGATCATCATCATCTGCTTTAGGTTGAGAAGAAGCAATAGACAGTTGAGCAAAAGCTGATTGTATAGGTTGTGCTTGTGCTTGTTCTTGAGGATAAGTAACTTGTTGTTGAGGCGTAAAGGCAGATTGTAGAGGTTGTGCCTGTTCGATAGACATGGTTTGTTGCTTTTGGGGATTTTTACTCCTTTGGGCATACAAATCACTGGCCAATCCTGGTTGGTGATCAAAACCATAACCAATGGTTTGAGATGGACTTGGTGTTGCAACTTGTTGTTGAGCAAAAGCTTTGGTTGGCGCTTGTTCTTCTTGTTGCATCACCATGGGTTGAGCAACAACAGCGGGTTGAGCAACAACTGCTTGCTTGGGTTGATTGATTTTCACAGGTTCCCAGACTGATTGTAGTTCTGGTAATTCGGAAATCATTTTCCAAGAATCTAAACCTTCTCTCCATACATAAGTATTTTGATCGATAATCGATTGTACCCATTTGGCACGGAGTTGTTTTAATACAAACGGTCCAACTTGTTGCTCTTGTATCATCGCAAACCATTGTAGGGTTTCAATATCTACACTGGGTTCTGCTTGAACTGGCTCAGGTGCTGGTTGTTGTTCGGCAAATAGATTTTTTGTATAAACGGTGATGGCTTTACTACAACTTTTACACCTGATTTTAAAGGTTTCCTTTTTTTGGATTTCTTGTAGTTTATCAGCACCGATTTGATGTTTTGCACCACATTGATCACATACGATCTTTACTGCATTCATCTCTTTCCTCTACATTTACTAGGATATTTGTATCCCTGAATATCAATGAAAAATTAGCGCAGAGTAGTTTCTTTTGCGCTTTCCTTGAGTTTTACGAGGAAGTCTTTTTTAAGATCTAATAATTTCTCGAATCTAATTTTTTGCTTTGAGTCGGTATATAAAACCTGTGGCTTTTGATAAGCACCATTGATCAATAAATCATCAAAATTATAAAACTTGGTTTTGACATCACCTTCTTGAGCATTGGCTACGCTTACACTCACAATGAGAATGATCAGGGCTAATGTTAATTTTTTCATTTTCAATCCTTATATTAAAGCTTTGATTTTATTAAACAAAGAGAGAACTGATGCAATCAACAGAGAACTTGTATCGCTGACAAGACATCAATCTTCATGTATGTTTCTTCATTTAGCATTACTTATTTACTATGCTTATTCAAGTTGTGCAAGATAAAAGAGTTAAAACAAATAATTGTATCTCAACATACCGGTATGAATCGTAATATTTTGTGCATTTTTTAGATCTTGTAGTTCAGATTCAAAGACACCATCATAAGACAAATCAAAATGATGTGATTGGTTCACTCTGTAGATCGCTGTGATGCCAAGGAGATAGATTTGTTGGGCTTCATCAAATATTCTAGCCCTATCTGTATTTTGATCCAAAGTTCTTCCACTAAAACTGGTCAATCTGCCTTCCAAAAACAAAGATTGTGCCACTTCTTTTCTCAGTGTAAGTGCCAATAAAATCGTATCACTTCTAAAGTGATTCACAAATTGAGCTTGTAGATCGAGTTCTATTTTTTTACCCAAAAAATCTTCATCCCTTAATCCAATGGTATACAACCAAGCATTTCTACCATCTTGTGCCCTATTCTTAAATTCTATACTTTGGTAATGATATAATTTTTGTTTCAATCTCATTGAAGCTGCAAATCGAACGCGTTGATACACCAAGTTCACCACTTCATTCCCCAAGATCAAAGCTTGATTGGGTTCAATGATATTTCTATAGATAAACTGATTACGATATTGTTCCAAAGAATAACGAGTGACATAGAGTGCAAAATTTAAACCCGACACAGGTGTAAAATCGATGGAACTCAAGAGTGTGCTGATTTGTGGGCCTTTGATGAGTTCCAATACCAAATAATTACTGAGAAATAAACCATCTGTGAGTTTGATATGGGACCGTTGAAACAAAAAATGCCTATCTAGCTTTTTTTGGAAAAAAATCAAATTATACGCAGCAGATAAATCGATTTTTTCTTTTTTCCAATCAAAGAATAAGCCAGCAGCTTGATAATTTGGGTTTAAAGAACGATCAAATCGATCTGGAGATAAACCGATATAGGAACCAATGGTTGCTTTCTTTTGATCAAAAGCATATTCCATTGTCAAACCATCTACCCAAGCATTACCAGCACTAAAAATCACCTTTCGTCCCAAACTTAGGTTGAGATTGCCTATGTTTTTGGCGATGGATAATTGTCTAAATTGATCTAATCTTTCTGTTTCCCCAAATCTTCTTTCTTTGGCTTGAGTAAAATCCAAAATAAAAGTGCCATCGATTTCAAGGTTGAGCTTTTGAGAAGAGATATTTTTGGCGCTTAAATCTGTTTCCACAAAAGAAATCAATACATCTGGACTATGAAAGGCTGTGCTATTATCTGT
>JACCDO012060309.1_pt1 | contig 18762 bp, 15 predicted proteins | sample 7446101 | NCBI WGS metagenome assembly JACCDO01 (sample SAMN15323440, study PRJNA562643) | freshwater metagenome | isolation source: river surface water | place: USA:Blue River Watershed | collected 2017-08-16 | reverse complement strand
TCTCCGGGTCGAGTTGATACAGCGTGTCCGAACCCGTTCGCCGCCTCACCTCGACAGCGAGCGGCGCGTCTTTGGACGACTGCCGGTAAGTCGCGCTGGTCACGATGGTGCGGACGAGCTGCTTCACGTCCCAGCCGGTGCGGACAAACTCCGTGGAGAGCCAGTCGAGCAGCTCGGGATGCGACGGCTTCTCGCCCTGCACGCCGAAATCCTCGGCCGTCTTCACGAGGCCGGTGCCGAAGAACTGCTGCCAGAAGCGGTTCACCGTGACGCGGGCGGAGAGCGGGTTCTCCGGCGCGACCAACCAGCGGGCGAGGTCGAGCCGGTTGGTCGGGCCTATGGTTTGTGATTTGCGGTCTACGGTCTGCAATGCGGCGGGAAACGCCGCCGTCGTCTTCTCGCTCGGCTTGTTGTAGGCGCCGCGCACGAGCATGAAAGTGTCGCGCGGCTGCTTCATGTCCTCCATCACCATCACGCGCGGGATGGCCTTGTTGAAGTCATCGCGGGCCTCCATCGCCTTGATGAGTTGGTTGAGCAGTTGCGCGTAGTCGCGCGGTTCCTTGTCGGCGCGGAATTTCGCGAGTCCGCGCAGTTGCGTGAGGTTCCGCACGGCTCCCTTTTGCTTCAGCGCAGCAAATGGCTCGGCGGGGTAATCCTTCACGCCGGGCGAATCGGACGACGGCTTGCCCTCGGGGCGCGGGAAGACAGTGAGTTCCAGCTTGTCCACGGCATCGCCAAGGCGCTTCACGTCCTCCCCGAGCGCCTTCAATTTCTCGACCTGCTCAGGCGTGGTGAAGTCCATCACGGGCGCGGTCTGTGGACTGCCTCCGCCGCCAGTGACGGGCGTCTGGTTGAAGAACGCGACGAGGCCGTAGTAGTCGCGCATCGTGTAGGGGTCGAACTTATGATCATGGCAGCGCGTGCAGTTCATCGTCGCGGCGAGCCAGACGGTGCCGACGGTCTCAGCCTGGTCGAAGAGATACTCGATGCGATTTTCCTCCGCGATGCGCCCGCCCTCGCCGTTGATCATGTGGTTGCGCAGGAAGCCGGTGGCCAGCTTTTGGTCGCGCGTGGCGTCGGGAAGCAAATCACCGGCGAGCTGCCAGACGGTGAACTGGTCGAACGGCAGGTTGTCATTGAACGCCTTCACCGCCCAATCGCGCCACGGCCACATGGTGCGCTCCTGATCACCTTGGTAGCCATTCGAGTCCGCGTAACGGGCGGCGTCGAGCCATTCCCAGACCATCCGCTCGCCATAGCGCGGCGAGGCGAGCAGCCGATCCACGACGGTCTCGTAAGCTTTGGGCGATTTGTCCGCGAGGAAGGCATCCACCTCGGCGGGCGTGGGCGGAAGGCCGGTAAGGTCGAGGGTCACGCGGCGGATGAGCGTCTCGCGCGCGGCTTCGGGTGAGGAGCGAAGGCCCTCCTTCTCCAGGCGTGCGAGCACGAAGGCGTCGAGCGGACTGACGATTGGCAATTGGCGATTGGCGATTTTGGGCACCACCGGCCGCACCGGAGGCGTGAAAGCCCAGTGCGTCGCGTAGGGTGCGCCGGCGTCAATCCACCGCCGCACCGTCTCAATCTGCGCGGGCGTGAGCGTCTTCTTGCTCTTCGGTGGCGGCATGAGGTCGTCCGAGTCCTTCGTGACGAGGCGCTTGAAGAGTTCGCTCTGCGTTGCCTTGCCGGGCAGCACGATTGGTTTCTGCGTGCGGAGCAGGCTGTCCTTCGTGTCGAGGCGCAGTTTGGCCTCGCGGGTCTTCTCGTCCGGACCATGGCAGTGAAAACAGTTCTCCGATAAAATCGGCAGCACATCGCGGCCAAAATCCACGTCGGCCTTCGGCACGGGTGCCGCGAGCCCGACCAACGCGCTGGTCAGGGCGATGAGGAGTTGAATTGCACGCATCTTTGGTGATGCGAAAGTTTGTCGAAAATCCGCTCCCAGCGCAACCGCCGGCCGATAAAAACCATTGACCGGGCAGAGCCACGGGCAGACTGTCCGAAGGTCGGAAATCAGAACCGCTTCACCCGGCCATGAACACTCCGCGCTCAGCGACTCCTCCAAGCCGTCCCGGCCAAGCCGCCTTTACACTGATCGAATTGCTGGTGGTCATCGCGATCATCGCCATCCTCGCCGGAATGCTCCTTCCGGCTCTGGCCAAGTCAAAGGAGAAGGCCAAAGGCGCCAACTGCCTGAACAACCTGCGACAGGTTGCGTTCGCTTCCGCGATGTATTCCGATGACAATGAAACGAAGATCACCAAGCTCATCAGCACCAACCAACCCATGCCGGCAGGAGTGGTGATCTTCACCAACAGCATCGGAGGAAACCAGGCGGTGTGGTGGCAGGATTTTCTCCGGCCATTTCTGGGCGGCACCCGTAAGAGCTACCAGTGTGCCAGCTACAAGTTCGTCAACCGCGGTGATGCCTCCTTCGGGCTGGGCATGTCCTACCCTGAGCTGGGCGCGTCCTACCAGCCGGGGAACCCAGTTCATCTGGTCACCCAAGTCACCCAACCCTCCGGGACGGTCATCTTCGGCGACAGCGCGTTCATCACCGCAGCTCAAATGACTGAGATGAATCCGGACCGATGGGTTTCGGACGAAGCCAGCCCGACCGGCAACGCCGCGTTTTGGCTGGCCCCAACCGCCGCCCCACCAGGTTACTTTGGCACCTTTCCCGACCGCACCCGGCTGGTGAACCGACACAACGACCGGGCAACCGTCGGGATGGTGGACGGCCACGCCGAAGCGATGAGAAGCAGCCAGATTGGCTTTGATCAGCCGCGCGGCAGCGGAGGGGCCTTGTGGGACAAGTGACCGCTCCCGGCTATTGATTCACCAGGAGCGCAGCAGTCCGGTCGGGACTGAGGACGTATTTCTTTCCGGGCGGGGGTGTCGGCAGGCGCTTGAGGAAGCCGGCCTTGACCACGTCTTCAATCACCGCAGGCTCCTTGGCCAAGCCCATCACGTGGGCGCGCACTGCCTCGTTGAGCGCCTTCAGATCCACCTCGGGGTTGGGCGGGGCGGCCGGAGCCTCGGGCGGCGCAGGGTTGGCGGGCTTGCGCTTGCACGCGGCCAGCGGCAGCACGCAAACCAGCAGACAAAGGAGCAGGTGACGCATGACGGGCTACTTTTTACCCGGCGGTGCCGGCACAGCCACGACGGGCATGGTCGCCTCGCTCCACTTGTCCGTGCGGAAGGGCGAGGCCGGCAGGCCCGCTGCGTTGGCCAGGTTTGGCTCGGCAATCTGATTCCAGCCGAAGCGCACGGCCACAGGCTTCTTGACCTCGGACGCGCTGACCACGACCTGTTTGCCGACGATCTCCGCCTTGGCGGGAACGAACTTTTTGTCCTCGCCAGCGATGGTGAACCAGGTGAGGGGCTTGCCATCCAGAGCCTTCAGACCGCCGTCCACATGGCTGAAGCTGAGGGTGGCTTTGCCGTCTTGGAATTTCGCGCCCGAGAACAACGGACCGCAGTGGCTGGTGACGGGCTTGCCGTAGGTCTTGGCGAGCGCCCAGAGCGCGAGGCGGCGGCCCACTTCCTGTTTGTTCGGCGGGTGGATGTCACGGACGGTCGCAATGTCCGTGGTCACAGCCATTCCCGTGTTCGGGATGGAGAGCGAAGCAGTTTGCGCCTCCCAGATCCCGGGCAGGTGCTCCGTGCGGTTGGTGCCGTAGAAGAACGGTGCGAGCTGAACGTAGTAGAACGGGAACACCCCCTGCCCCCAGATGCTGCGCCAACCTTGGACGAGCGCCTTCTTCTTCTCGTGGTAAAGCATTCCCTCGCCGTTGTTGGATTCGCCCTGATACCAGAGCGCGCCCCGGATGCCGAACGGCACGATGGGATGAACCATCGCATTGTAGATGGCGAGCGCTGACTGATGGTTGATGGCGCCGTTGGCGGCCTTTTGCGGAAAGGCGTTGAGATTGGTCGAAATGCTCTTCAGCGCGGGGACCGACTGAAATCCGACCGGCGGCGTCCAGGGCTCGATGCGCGTGCCGCCCCAATTGCAGCCGATGAGACCGATGGGCACATCGAGTTCCTTCTGGATTTCGCGCGCAAAGAAATAACCCACGGCCGTAAAGCCGCCCGCCACCTCGGGCGTGGTGGGCTGCCAGCCGCCCTGCGTCTTCACCTCGGTCTGGGGCTTGTCTGCCGTGACGTGGGGCACCTTGAAATGACGGATGCGCGGGTTGTTCGCCGCGGCAATCTCCTGCGTCGCGTCCTTGGATTGGCGGATGCTCCACTCCATGTTCGACTGGCCGGAGCAGAACCACACCTCACCCACGACGACGTTCTTGAGCTCAACCCGGTTCTTGCCCAGCACGAGGAAGTCCTTGCCGGTCGAGCTGGCCTTCATCGGGGCCAGGTTCACGGACCATTTGCCGTCCTTGGCAGCGCGGGTCTGGACGACCTGATCGCGGAACTGCACGACTACCAGCTCACCCTCGTCAGCCCAGCCCCAGACCGGGACCTTCTGATCGCGCTGGAGAACCATGTGGTCGCCGAAAATGGCGGGCAGTTTGACATCCGCCCGCGCGGAGAGAGAGGCAAGCCCGGCTGCCAGGGAAAGGATTTGCGAAGCGTAGCGGAGGTGGTTGCGTTGGTTCATGTGAAAGCGGCTGACGAATGGAGAGGTTGTTTCTTCAATGATCGAGGGAGTTTTCCCGGCGCGAAGCAGTCCACATCAGCGCCCGGTCAAATCCGTGGGCGGCAGCGGCGGCAGTTCGCCGGCATTGACTCTCCGCTCATCTAGTTTGCGCTGAATCTCCATCCGCACCGTTTGTTCCACGGGATCGACGTTCGGCGCGGGTGGGGGTGAAGTTGCATTCTGCTGCGTTAGCGGAATCGAAGTGACAGGGGTGCGCACGGGTCGCACCGGCGTCGTGCCGCCCGGCACCGGCACCGGCATGACAGCGGGGCTGGCCGTCGGGGCGACCGGGACCTGCGGATAGTTGAGCTGGGGCGACGGCATGCCCGCGGGCGCAACCATGCTGCCGCCGGGCGTGGCGGGCACGGGGTTGAAGCCGGGCGCGACCATCGGTGTGGGCACCCCGGGAGCGGTGGCGATAACTGGAGCCGAGGGACCTTTTAGCCCGTCCTTCTCGAAGGACATGGTGCGCTCCTCACCGGAGATCTTCACCTTCACCGTGCCGGCCTTCACGTCAATCCCGCCAGGCAGCACCTCGAGGCTGCCCTGCCGTTGTCCCTCCGAGAGGCTGAGATATTCCGGGGTCGGCTTGCCGGGCGGCTGGTTGACGAACATCGCGCGCGGCGGCCGGAAGATCGCGGTGATGCCGCTAAGTTTGTAAGCCGTCGGCGTCTCGACCGGGGCGTTGGTGGCCGGCGGCGGAGGCGGCGGAGGCGGCTTCAGCCCGAAGGGATTGCGCTCGAGGATGATCTTGTAGTCCCCGGCCACGTCCGCGCCGGCGACCAGCGCGGACGCGCACAGGCCGAGGAGGCATCCAAGGGATTTCGCGCGCGCGGTCATGCTCATGCTGCTGGCTTCAACACCGGAAAGCGTAGCCGGTTGCGGACACCACTGCAATACGGCGAAACACTTCCCACTTGCCGCGTCCCGGCCCGCCGTTAGCTTGCGCCCATGCCGAAGAGCACCTGGATTGTCCCCTCGATTCTCTCCGCGCTGCTCCTCCTTGGCGCGCTCAGCTGGCAATTGCGCCAACGCGGCACGGAACTCGCCGCCGCCCAAGCCGCGCTGGAAGAGGCGCGCAAGGCCGCCGAGCAAAACGCCGCCCAAGCGGCTGCGCTCAAGGCCGACCTCGACGAATCTAAGTCCGACGCCACCGAGCTGCGCGAAAAGCTCGCCGCCGCCGAGAAGGAGATGGAAGCCACCGCGAAGACCAAGAACACGCTGGAAGAGGAGATGCGCGCCGCGCTCCAGTCCAAGGACATCACCATCTCGCAGCTTCAGGGCAAGCTCACGGTCAACATCCTCGACCACGTGCTGTTCGACTCTGGCGAGGCCGCGCTCAAGCCGGAGGGACAGGAAATCCTCCGCCGGCTGGCCGCCGTGCTGGCCGCGCACACGAACCGCGCCATCCACGTCATCGGCCACACGGACAACGTGCCCATCCGCGCGACGGCCCGCAGCCGCTTCCCGAGCAACTGGGAACTCTCCACCGCGCGGGCCACGGCGGCGGTGCGCTTTCTCCACGAGCAAGCGGGCGTGAACCCCAAACAACTCGGCGCGCTCGGCTACGGCGAGTTTCATCCCGTGGCGGACAACGCCACACCCGAAGGCCGCGCGAAGAACCGGCGCATCGCCGTGGTGATTCTGCCCGAGGAACTGGTGGTAAAGAATCCCGCTTCGGCTGCTCCCGTAGCCGCCCCGCCGCCGCCGTGAGCGAGGAGTTTTTGGCACAGGGCAGCATGGCAGAAAGAACGGCACCCTGTGGAAGCCATCAGCGTCGAACGCTCCGCTGGACAATGGATTACGGCCCGCAATAGGTTCTCCACAAAAGCCGTGAAAGACTTCAAGCCCTCTATCACCAGTTAGGCATCCATGAAAGCGCTGCTTGTGTCTCTGGCTTTCGCATTCGCTTTGTGTGGCTGTAAGAAGGCGCGGACCGCCTGCGTTTACGAGATTCCCGAGGGATTTACAGGTTGGATTCTGATTGAGTTCGGCAGGACGAATTGCCCGCCACTTATGAAGCGAGACGGCAAGCTGGTTTTCGAGATTGGCCGTGATGGACGGCTTTGCACAAGTTCGCCACTTCAGTATGGGTGGTGCAAAGTTAAATACTTTTATGTGGGCAAGGCTCGCATCGCGATTCCATGCACTGTATCCGGTGGTGGAGGACTTATCTGGGGTAGCTCTACTGGCAGCACGCAGACAGGGAATGTGGAAAGAAAATTCGAGAGCTTCTTTGTCGGGCCTGAAGACCAGTTCACTCAAGCAGACAAGCAGCCCACACCAAAATAGGGTGCCTAACTCCTTGATAGACTGCAGCCGCTTGGCTCACCAATTCACAGCGTGCGCTGCGTCCTATTTCCCCTGCCCCGGCACCTCTCTCACGGAAACAGCCCGCGCAGCCGCTTCGCCTCGCGCACGCGGCTGACGCCCAACGAGAGCGCGGCCATGCGCATGGAGATGTTTTGCTTCCGGCTGAGGTGGAGCGTCTGCGTGAACGCGGTCTCCAGCAGGCGGAAGAGCTTGTCGGTGATTTCCGTCTCGCCCCAGAAGAAGCGCTGTAAGTCCTGCACCCACTCGAAGTAGCTCACCACCACCCCGCCCGCGTTGCAGAGGATGTCCGGGATGACGAAGATGTCCGGCCGCTGGTCGAGCACGAGGTCCGCCTCCGGCGTGGTCGGGCCGTTCGCGCCCTCGGCGAGGATGCGGCATTGGATTTTGCCCACGTTCTCGGCGGTGATTTGCCGCTCCATCGCGGCGGGCACGAGGATGTCGCACGGGGTGATGAGCAACTGCGCGTTGGAAATGTCCTCGCCGCCGGGGAAGTGCGTGACGGACTTCGTGCGCGCGACGTGCTCCTGCAACTTGCCAAGGTCCAGCCCGCGCGCGTTGAACGTGCCGCCAAGGGCGTCGCTGACGGCAATGATCTTCACGCCGTAGCGCGCAAGGGAATACGCGGCGACGGAGCCGACGTTGCCGAAACCCTGCACCACGGCGGTCGCCTGGCTGGCGTTGAGGCCGATGGTGTCCATGGCGCGATTGGCGAGGTAGCTGACACCACGTCCCGTCGCCTCGCGCCGGCCCAGCGAGCCGCCGATGGCCACGGGCTTGCCAGTGACGACGGCCGGCGTGGCGTGGCCCGCGTGGACGGAATAGGTGTCCATCATCCAGGCCATCACCTGCTCGTTGGTGCCGAGGTCGGGCGCGGGAATGTCCACCTGCGGGCCGATGAAGGAGACAAGTTCCTGAGTGAAGCGGCGGGTGAGCCGCTCCAGTTCGCCGACGGACATCTGCGAGGGGTTACAGGCCACGCCACCCTTCGCGCCGCCATAAGGAAGGTTCATCAGCGCGCACTTCCAGCTCATCCACATCGCCAGCGCGGCGACCTCGCCCACGGTCACGTCGGGATGATAACGCATGCCGCCCTTCGTCGGCCCGAGCGCGAGGTGATGCTGCACGCGGTAGCCCGCGAAGACCTCGACCTTGCCATCATCGCGGCGCACCGGCACGGCGACGGTGAGGGCGCGCTTGGGATATTTCAGCCGGTCACGTTCGTTCGCCGGGATGTCCAGCCGGTCCGCCACGAGGTCGAACTGCTGGCAGGCCATGTGGAAGGTCGGGTGGTCATAGACGTGCATGGCGGAATTTGAGCGCGGCGACGAAGGGGAGGCAAGGGGAGTAATCAGTGTTCAGTAATCGGTCATGTGCGACGGGTGGCCAACACTGATTACTGGATACTGATCACTTAACTTCCACCCCGCTTCTTTACACCCGCACGCCCGCGACCTACGTTCCGCCGCGTGTCGGAGACCGGAAAAACACGGGTGATGCTGGGCATGAGCGGCGGCGTGGATTCGTCCGCGGCGGCGGCGCTGCTCAAGGCGCAGGGATTCGACCTCGTGGGCGTGACGCTGAAGCTCTGGCCGCAGGACTGCGTGAACCGCGCCGAGGACAAGTGCTGCGGTCCCGAGGCGGTGAAGGACGCGCGCGCGGTCGCACACCAGCTCGGCATTCCCTACTACCTCGTGGACGAGTCGGCGGAATTTCAGAAGCAGGTCATCGCCTACTTCGCCGAGGAATACAAAGCGGGCCGCACGCCGAACCCGTGCGTGATGTGCAACGAGCGGCTCAAGTTCGGCACGCTGCTGCATCGCGCGGACCAGCTCGGGGCGAAGTTCATCGCCACCGGGCATTTCGCGCGGACAGAGAAGTGCGCGACGACCGGCCGCACGTTGCTCAAGCGTGGCCGCGACCCGCGCAAGGACCAGAGCTACTTCCTCTTCTCGCTCAAGCAGTGGCAGCTCGAACGCACGCTGTTCCCGCTCGGCGACAAGACCAAGGCCGACACGCGCGACGTGGCCCGCGAGTGCCAGCTCAAAACCGCCGAGAAGGAAGAGAGCATGGAAATCTGCTTCGTGCCGGACAACGATTACGGGAAGTTTCTCGAATCGGCGAAGCTCGCCGCGCGGCATCGCGGCGACATCGTGGATGTGCACGGCCGCAAGCTCGGGCAGCACGACGGCATCGAGTTCTACACCATCGGCCAGCGCAAAGGCCTTGGCCTCTCCGCGCCCAAGCCGCTCTATGTCGTCGAGCTGGATGCGGCGAACAACCGCGTGATCGTGGGCGACGAGACGATGCTGGACCGTGCTGATTTCCGCGTGGAGCGGTGCAACTGGATTCCCTTCGAGACGCCGCCCGCGACCCTCGAGGTCACTGCGAAGATTCGTTACAACCATCCCGGCACGCCCGCGACCGTGACGCCGACGCCTGACGGCGGCGCGGCGGTGCGATTGCACGTTGCCCAACGCGCGATCACGCCGGGGCAGGCGTGTGTGTTCTACCAGGAAGATCTGGTGGTGGGCGGCGGGTGGATTGTCCGGTAAGGGCAACTCTTGTGCTTGAGTCGCCTTCCGCGCGCTCGTATATCCTCCCGCACCGCGCCGCCCAACCTGCTGCGCGGCGAACCAACCGCACATGAAGAAACCCAAAATGCGCGCCGTGGGCGTTGTCCCCGGCCAGCGTCAGGTCGCCCAGCTCGAACACGACCACCCCGAGATTTCCCGCCCCACGCAGCTCAAGGTCCGCACGCTGGATGTGGGCATCTGTGGCACTGACCGCGAGATTTGCACGTTCGTTTATGGCGCGCCGCCGGCCGGCTCGGAGTATCTGGTCCTCGGGCACGAGGCGCTCGGCGAAGTCGTCGAAGTCGGCGCGGGGGTGAAACACGTCAAGGTCGGCGACCTCGTGGTGCCCTCCGTCCGCCGCCAGTGTCCGGCCCCGGATTGCCGCCCCTGCCAAGCGGACCGCCAGGACTTCTGCGCCACGTGGAAGTTCAATGAACGCGGCATCAACCAGCACCACGGCTTCATGACGGAGTTCTTCGTGGACGACGAAAAGAACTTCACCCTCGTGCCCAAGGAACTGCGCGATTACGCCGTGTTGGCCGAGCCGCTGACCATCGCGGAGAAAGGCCTCGCGCAAGTCTGGGATGTGCAGAAACGCCTCCCGTGGGCATGCGAGGAACCCGGCCAACCCAAGGGCAAGGGTCTGCGCGCCGTTGTGCTGGGAGCCGGCCCCATCGGCATCCTCGGCGCGATGACCTGCGTGCTGAACGGCTTCGACACCTACGTCTATTCCCGTTCACCCAAGCCCAATGACAAGGCGGCGCTCGTCGAGTCCTTCGGTGCGAAATACATTTCCATCGCGGAGTGCTCGCCCGCGCAGCTCGCCGAACGCGTCGGCAACATCGACCTCGTTTACGAAGCGGTGGGCGTGGCGAAGACCTCGTTTGACGTGATGATGCATCTGGGGCTCAACGGCGTGTTCGTCTTCACCGGCATCCCCGGGCCGGAGGGCCACGTGACGCTCGAGGGCAACCAGCTCATGCGCAACCTCGTGCTGAAGAACCAGGTCATCATTGGCACCGTGAACGCTGACAAGGCCGCCTTCCAGGCTGCCATCCGCGACCTCGGCGAATTTAAGAAGCGCTGGCCGCAGGCACTGGCCAAGGTCATCTCCGCGCGCCATCCCGTGGAAAACTTCCGTGACCTCCTCACCGGAAAAGCCACCGGGATCAAGAACGTCATCGCGTTTGGGAAGTAGTTTCCCTGCGACCTCAGCCACGGTTCCGCCACGCATCGAGCCTCTTGACGGCCGGGGGCGGGCTTCGCTACGGATTTTTTACTTATGAGCCAACCAGAATCGCATCAATTTCAGGCGGAGATTCAGCAACTGCTGAACATCGTCATCCACTCGCTTTACACGGACAAAGAGATCTTCGTGCGCGAGCTGATTTCCAACGGGGCGGACGCTTGCGAGAAGCTCCGGTTCCACCAGGCCGCCGGCAAACCGGTGCACCAGACGGAAATCGCCCCGGCCATCGCCGTCACGACGGACGAGGCGGCGGGCACCATCACCATCACGGACACCGGCCTGGGCATGACGCACGGGGAACTCGTGGAAAACCTGGGCACCATCGCCCACTCGGGCACCAAGGCGTTCCTCCGGCAACTCGCCGAGGACAAGAAGCCGGACGTGGGCTTGATCGGCCAGTTCGGCGTGGGCTTTTACTCGGCGTTCATGGTCGCGAAGAAAGTGACCGTGCTGAGTCGTTCGTTTGTGCCCGAAGAACAAGGCTGGCAGTGGTCCAGCGAGGGCATGGGCGGCTACGACCTCGCGCCGGCCGGCGATCTGCCGCGCGGCACGAAGATCACGCTGGAGCTGAAGGATGACGCGAAGGAATTCGCCCAGGCCAGCACCACCGAGCGCATCATCCAGCGCTACTCCAGCTTTGTGCCGTTCCCCATCGAGCTGAACGGCAAGCGGCTCAACACGGTTCAGGCCATCTGGGCGCGCAACAAGAACGAGATCAAGGAGGAGGAATACAACGAGTTCTACACGTTCGTCGGGCACGATCACGAGAAGCCCGCGTTCCGCCTGCACTTCACCGCCGACGCACCGCTGGCGATCCAGGCGCTCCTCTTCGTGCCGCAACGGAACTTCGAGACGCTGGGCATGGGCCGGATTGATTCCGAGGTGAACCTCTACTGCCGCAAGGTGCTCATCCAGGCCAAGGCCAAGGGGCTGTTCCCCGAGTGGCTGCGCTTCCTCAAGGGCGTCGTGGACAGCGAGGACCTGCCGCTGAACATCTCCCGCGAAACGATGCAGGACACCTCGCTGATGCAGAAGCTGAACAAGGTGCTTACGACCCGCTTCCTCAAGTTCCTTGATGAACAGGCGGGCAAGGACCCCGAGGCCTATGACAAGTTTTACCAGGAGTATCAGCGGTTTCTGAAGGAGGGCGTGGTCACGGATTTCACGCACAAGGAGGCGCTGGGCAAACTGCTGCGCTTCGAGTCCTCGACCACGGAGAAGGGCAAGCTCACGTCGCTCGCGGATTACGTGAAGCGGATGCCGTCCGAGCAGAAGGAGATTTACTGCCTGCTGGCGCCGAACCGCGCGGCGGCCGAGGCCAGCCCGTATTACGAGGTGTTCCGCGACCGCAAGTTCGAGGTGCTGTTTCTCTACGACGCGTGGGATGAGTTCGTCACCGACCACCTGCACACCTTCGAGGGCAAGCCCCTGAAGCTCGCCGAGAAGGCGGACCTCAACGTGAACGAGCCGAAGAAGGACGGCGCGTTGTCCGAAGAGGCGGCGAAGGCGCTCGCCCAATGGCTGAAGGAATCGCTCGGCGACAAGGTCGGCGAAGTGCGCGCCTCGCAGCGGCTGGTTGAGAGTCCCGCCGTGGTGGTGGACTCCGACAAGTTCATGACCGCCAACATGCGCCGGATCATGAAGGCGATGCGGAAGGACGGCGATGCGGATGAACCGGTGAAGCACGACCTGGAGATCAATCCCGCCCACCCGATCATCACGCGTCTCGAAGCCATGCGGCAGAAGGACGCCGCCCTCGCGGTGAGCGTCGCCGAGCAGGTGCTGGACAACGCACGCGTCGCGGCGGGCTTGCTCGAAGACCCGCGCACGATGCTCAACCGCCTGAACCAGTTGCTCGAGAAGGTGCTGACGAAGGAGTGACCGCCCGGCCTACCGGCTGGCCGGATGCTGCTGGAAGAACTTCGCGATGAGCGCAGGTGCGTCGCGGTGGAACTCGTGTCCGCCAGGATGAATGAACGCCACGAATGGCGTCCCGGTCTTGGACGGATACTCCGTGGCGAGCTTGTCCCACGGCTTCCCGTCCGCGTCGCAGCCGTTGAGCTTGCGCACGGCGGCCATCGTGGCCTTCTGCCACTCGTATTTCACCAGCGGATCCTTTTCACCCGCCAGGTGCATCGCAGGCTTGGGCTTGATTTTCTCTCCCTGACGTCCTGCCGCAGCTGACGCGGAAGGCGCTACCGCCGCAAAAACATCCCCGCGTTCCGCCCAGAGGAGATAAGTGAACCCGCCGCCGTTAGAGTGTCCGGTGGAGTAAATGCGCTTGGCATCCACTTTGAAGTCCTGCTTCAGCTTCGCGAGCAGCGCATCAAAGAACTTCAGGTCGCGATCCTCCTGCGCGCCGACGCCGCTTTGCCAGCCGGGCTTCTTGCCCTCCGGGTCCGTGAGGCGCCCCGGCGTGTTCAGGCCCTGCGGATACACGGCGATGGCCTCTGGCCAATGCTGGTGCATGGCGAAGCTTCGCGCCGCGTTCCTCATGTTGCCGCCGTGACCGTGGAAGATGAACACCACCGGCGCGACTTTCTCCTTGGCCGAAGCCGGGGCATACACGACCACCTCACGTTGGACCCCGTTGACTTGCAGCTCCCACCGCTGGAAGCCGTTGGGCAAGGCCTCGGCCGCAGACGCCGGCTGTAGGGCAAGGAAAAGAACCGGGACCAGCACGAGGAAACGGCTGCGGTGCAGTTGCATGGCTGGAGAGACGCTGATGCCTCAGGCCAGTTACAACGGCGGCGGCATCCCCTCGGCTGGGTAAACTCAAAAGCGCCATTCCCAGATGCAACTCTGCGCCGCCGCTGCGCCTCAGAGGATGGACGCAGGCAGTGCGAAATCCCCTTCCTTCCGCGCGGCTTTCCCTTAATCATTCCGCCCACTTCTTATGGCAAAACCTTGGTTGGACATCTCGGTGGAAATGCGCGACGGCATGGTGCACTGGCCCGGCGATCCGGAGTGCCACGTCAGCCTGCACGTGAAGCTCGGTGATCCCGTCCCCGGCCAGCCCGGCAAAAAAATTCCCTGCAATCTCACCAAGCTCTCCCTCAGCGCCCACACCGGCACCCACATGGACGCACCGCGGCACTTCGTGGCCAACGGCAAGACCATGGAAACACTCCCCCTGGCAGCCGTCATGGGGCCCTGCCGCGTCATCGAGCTGAAGGACAAGACCGCCATCACCGTGGAGGAACTCAGGCCCCACAAACTCAAGCGCGGCGAACGTGTCCTCTTCAAGACCCGCAACTCCACCCGGAGCTGGCGCATGGCCAAAACGTCGAAGTTCGACGAGGATTTCATCTACATCCCGGCCCCGACCGCGCACTACCTCGTGGGCTGCGGCGTGATGACGGTGGGCGTGGATTACCTCAGCGTGGGCGGCTACAACAAGGACGGCGTTGAATGCCACCAGATCATGTTGGGAGCCAAGCAGCCCATCTGGATCATCGAGGGCCTCAACCTCGCCAAGATCAAGCCCGGCCGTTACGAACTCGCCTGCCTGCCCCTCAAAATCGTCGGGGCGGACGGCGCGCCCTGCCGGGCGGCTCTGCGGCAAATCTAGCTTCAACCGAACGGCCTCACCGGCAGGTTCACGCCTGAGGGGGTGGCGGCTCTGCAGGCCCGTCATCAGAAATCTGCTTGCCTTCCCGGCGTGCGGCGATGATTGAGGCGGCCATGGAGCCGAGAATGATGGCGAGGACGATTGTCAGGGAGACGCCGGAGCGGATGTGAATGGCCCAGAACCCCAGCAGCATCTTCACCCCGATGAAGACCAGCACGACGGAGAGTCCGACCTTCAGGTAGCGGAAAAACCCGATTGCCCCGGCCAAAACGAAGTAAAGCGATCGCAGCCCCAGGATGGCGAATACGTTCGAAGTGAAGACGATGAACGGCTTTTGCGTGACGGCGAAGATGGCGGGGATGGAATCCACGGCGAAGATCAGATCGGTTGTCTCCACCATCACGAGCACCAAGGCCAATGGCGTGAGGGCGACCTTGCCGTCCATTCGCGTCACGAAATGCTGACCATCGAACGAATGTGTCACCGGGAAAAACTTGCGGGCGAGCTTGATGGCGAGGTTCTTTTCCGGATGCACGCCATCATCGTCCACAAACAGCATCTTGATTCCGGTAAAGACCAAGAAACCGCCCATCAGATAGAGCACCCAATGGAACTGGTTGATGAGCGCCGCGCCCGCGCCAATGAGTATGCCGCGCATCAGGAGCGCACCCATGATGCCCCAGAACAGCACGCGGTGCTGCTGGACCAGGGGGACTCGGAAGTAGGCGAAGATGAGCGCAATGACAAAGACGTTGTCCATCGAGAGGCTCAGCTCGATGATGTAACCGGTGACAAACTCGATGGCCTCGCCCTGCGGCCGGTTGGCCTTGACGAGGCCGGCAAAGCCCATCGCCAGAACAAACCAGAAGGCTGTCCACGCCAGCGCCTCCCTAAACTTCACCACGTGCGCTTCACGGTGAAAGACACCGAGATCCAGCGCCAGAAACACCAACACGGCGCCAACGAAGCCCGCGTAATGCCACGGCGTAATCTCGACGATGGCCAGTTGTATGATGCCCTGCATCGGAACAGCAAAGTGTGGGTTGAACCCGCAGTGGTCAAGGGCCGCGATCGCAGACCCGCCACGGCCAAAGCCATCAATCAGACTCATCAACCGCCGCGATTAGGCGGCGCGCCCGGCAGCCACGCTCTCCGCCACTGGCACGGCGGCCGTGTTGCCGCCCAGATCCGGCCGCTGGCCCTTGTGCCACCACAACACCAACGCGCTGGCGATGTAAATGGAGGAGTAGGTGCCGGTAATGACGCCGACGAGGAACATGAAGGCAAAGTCGTTGATCGGGCCGCCGCCGAAGAGGTAAAGCGCAACCGTGGCGATGAAGACCGTGCCGCTGGTGATGATGGTGCGGCTCAGGGTCTGGTTGAGCGCGCGGTTCAAAATCTCGGCAAACGTTCCGCGAATGCCCAACTTCAGATCCTCACGGATGCGGTCAAAGATGACGATGGTGTCGTTGATTGAAAAGCCGACGATGGTCAGCAGCGCGGCAACCGTGGTGGCGTTGAACTGCCGGCCGTCGCCCCACAACTCGGTCAGACAGTAGATGCCACCAGTCATCAACACGTCATGGGCTACGGCCACGACGGCCCCCACGGCGAAGCTGAACTCGTAGCGGAATGCGACGTAAACGAGGATGCCAAACAGGGACAGGGCAAGGGCGAGGAGCGCGCTGCGAAGGATCTCGCCCCCGATGATGGCGCCGACTTGTCGGGACTGCTCGAGTTTGAATTTTGCCTCGGGAAAGGCTTTGACCAAGGCGTTCTTCACGGCTTCGCCCGCCCCGGCAGGCACGGTCACACGGAGATTCTCAGTGTTCTTGTTCTGGTTCTTTTGGTAGGAGACCAGCGGATCGCCCACCTTGCGGGTGCGAGCCTCGGCCTTGCCGCCGACTTCCACCTGCTCCGAGAATTCCACGGCCCCGATGGTATTGCGGAGCTTGTCCGTCTCCACGCGCTGGGCGAACGAAAATGTCAGTGCGTCGCCGCCCACGAAGTCAACGCTGAGGGTCTGCTTGCCGCGCACCAACGCTCCGTAGCCAAGCCCGACGATGATGATGACCCAGGAAGCCGCGAATGCCGGCTTCGACCACTTCATGAAATCGATGTTACTGCCCTTTACCAAGTGGAGCATCGAGAGGTTCAGCAGATTACGGTTCACCAACCAGTCGAAGACCAAGCGAGTAACCAGCAGGGAGGTGAACATGCTTACTGCAATGCCGATGGTGAGCGTGACACCGAAGCCTTTCACCGGGCCGGAACCCAGATAGATCAAAATAACGGACGCGATGAGCGTGGTGAGGTTCGAGTCAAAGATGGTGCCAAAAGCGCGATCGTAGCCGGAGTTGAGCGCGCCGCGGGTGGACTTGCCGGCGGCCAGTTCCTCGCGGATGCGCTCAAAGATGAGCACGTTGGCGTCCACGGCCATGCCGATGGTGAGCACCACACCCGCAATGCCCGGCAGGGTCAGGGTGGTGCCAATGGAGCACATCACACCCAGCAGAATCACGATGTTCAGCAGCATCGCCAACGCGGCTACCAAGCCCGAAGTCATGTAGTAGACGAGCATGAAGACGCCGACGGCCACGGTGCCAATAACAGCAGAGCGGACGCCGCTCTGGATCGAGTCCTTGCCCAAGGACGGATCCACCTCTTCGGTGTCGAGCAGGCGGACGGGAGTTTGCAGCGGATTCTCCAGCACGTTGGCGAGCTGCCAGGCCTCCTTGAGGTCGAAGTCGCCGTTGATGACGCCGCTGCCGCCCAGAATCGGCTCATTGATGACCGGTGCCGAGTAAAGTTCACCGTCGAGGACAATCGCCATGCGCTCGCGAACATGCTCCGTGGTCAGTTCGCCAAAAATCTTGCCGCCCTCGGTATTGAACTTGAAGGTGATTTGCGGGCGATTTGAAACGGGATCACGGATGACGCCGGCTCGCTCAATATATTTGCCAGTCAGACCCCGCTCCGGCTTGGTCTTGACGAGCACCCGCTCGATCGACTCCTGACCGTTCTGGCCTTTGCGCTTCTGCGTGAGCACCTCGTAGCCGGGGGCCATGATGCCCTGCGCCACCATTTGATCGGTCTGCGGATGGACCATGCGGAAAGCCAAGGACGCGGGCTTGGTTATCTGGGTCCGGACCTCTTCACGTTGTTCCTGACTCAGCCCGGGCATCTGGATCACGATGCGGTCTTCGCCCTCGGCCACGATGATGGGCTCGGCCACACCATACTTGTCCACGCGCTTGCGGAGCACCTCGATGGCCTGGTTGACGAGCGACTGTTTGTCAGAGGTCGCATCCAGTTTGGCCATGTCCAAGCCCACGAGGAACGACGTGCCGCCGCGCAGGTCGAGGCCGAGCTTGATCTTGCCCGATGCCGTCCGTTGCAGGCGGTTGAGGATGGCGCGGTTGGGATCCGTGCCGTCAGCCGAACCGGAGTAGGCGATGAAATTGGTCAGCGAGTTCGTGCCGACTGCGTCGCGGAGGTTGGCGAAGTTGCGCTCGGGAAACTGTTTGTCCAACTCGCGCGCCTTGGTGACGATGGCGCTGAAGGCCGCATCCTTCTTGGTGGCCTGCTCCTCGAAGACATCGATCAAGTTGCGGTCAGCCGGCGGATAGGTCTCGTAAAGCGCCCAAGCCGTCACGAACACGACGAGAATGGTGCGCCAGAAATTGTTGCGTTGCATGGGGATAAAACTGAGGAAACGAGGCTACTTCTTCACTTCGGCGGGAGCCGGATCTACCTGGGCTTTGTCGAAGTCCTCGACGACTTGGGCAACTGCGGACTTGAGGATCTCGAGTTTCGTGTCTTCCGACCGGATGCTCAGACTGCGATCCTTGACGCCCACGACCGTGGCCAAAATCCCACTGGTGGTGACGATTTTGTCACCCTTCTTGATGGCTTTGCGCATGTCCTCCTGCTGCCGGGCCTGCTTCTGCTGGGGGCGGATGAGGAGAAAATAGAAAACCACGACCATCAGCACCAACGGCACCAGATTCGTCCACATCGGTGGGGGCGCACCCGCGGGCGCGCCGGCCGGCGCTGCGTCGGCAGCCAGAAAACCAATGAAAGCAAGCAATGTCATAGCCACAAGAGCGGCCCAATCTAGGGAGGGGCTTGACTTTGGCAAGCACAACCTCGCCCCGGTTTGTCTGGGTTTTTGCGGGTCTCACCGGGCTGATTTTCCGAGCCCAAGCGCGTCCTAAGCTGCCCGGGCCTGGTATGGAATCGTTCCTCAGGACCTTGGCGTTACGGCACCAGACACTTCTTCCAAGGGATGCCGGTGATGCTGGAGGTGTTGCTCATTGACGTTGCGGAATGACATTGCCGCGAATCGACGTTAAGAACACGAGGCATGAAGCGCCACGCC
>JACCDO012114777.1_pt1 | contig 18766 bp, 44 predicted proteins | sample 7446101 | NCBI WGS metagenome assembly JACCDO01 (sample SAMN15323440, study PRJNA562643) | freshwater metagenome | isolation source: river surface water | place: USA:Blue River Watershed | collected 2017-08-16 | reverse complement strand
TAGCCTCAGTAATATATGCTGCTTGATTATCATCCCAAAAGCTGGGTATCCACGGCTCTAGACCTGCACAGCCCCCAAGCATGAACATCACTAAGACAGCAAGAATTCTCATAGGGTCTCCGGAGTATACTCAGCTACACTAGTGCCAAAATGATCAGCAAAACGCTGACTCAGGGGTCTAGACTCTAGGTGATCCTGTATGACCACTGTGTAGACTCCGTCAGATACTAGTAATAGACCACGATTATCCGATACATCAACCCATGATCGTATGCTGTCAATTTGATCTAAAATTCTATAGTAAGTAGGATAATAATTCATATGAATATTTAGCGTTAATTCTAACTGCGAAGCAGCCCGCGAAAATTTTTGAGCTAGACATAGTCAAGATCCCTGCGTCGTTCCAGATCAGGAAAGGCCATGTTAAGAACTATTTCCCACTCAGGTGCTATCCAAAAGTCTATGCAGTCCTGACGTATACTTATATGCCCGCCATGCCGCTGTACCAGGCTCCATACCATCTCTTCATCATACGTGCTGCGATACGACAATCTATAGCAGAATAATCTAGTATCAGTCATAGCAAAAGACCCGCAAAAAAGCCCAGTATACAGACCAATATCAAGCCCAGGACATAATCAAAGTCATCTAGAATAATACTTTGAAACTGATTCATGGTTAAATATCCCTATGCAAATCTCTGTATATTACTTAGTACACAAAGACACACAACGACGCCTACGCTACTATAAGACACTGGCAGGCGCACGTATAGCACAACGCAGTCGTAATCGTAGTCTGGGCTTTATCGAACGCATAGAACGCATAGCTATGTTTGATAACTGGGAAGTCGAGCTGTGCCGTAATACAGATAATCAAATACTAGAAGCAACTTACTGTATAGTAGAAGACACAATAGATTCAGAAGACTTATATACTATAGTAGACAACAATGGATAGAGATAATCGCTTATACGCATTAGTAGTGAGTGTAGCTATAGTAGTCATATACTTCTTATACTATACATATAGACACTAAACATAGCTCGAGTAAAACCCATATAGTACATAGGCCCCGCTGCGCTACAGTCTACACGCTTAGATGTGCGCAAACACTGTGGGTATACGATACTTATATGGCTCAGTAAGTGTGATTTACTGACCCCCTAGATGCGTAATGAGGTCTACAAGCAGGGGTGAGACGGAAAAAGGGTGCAGAATAGTGTGGTATTGTGTGAAAAAGTGTAGAATAGTGTGACCATTTGAGCATAGTCTCTCATACCAAGTCTCTGAAAATTTCCCTACTATAAGATCTACCCTATGAACCTTGCTCTTATGACTCAGAATCGTGAATAAAATCTCAAGAACAGTGCTCCGCGAGTATTTATCACTGTAGAAAATCACAGTTTTTGCAGCAGCGACTTTAAAACTGTAGTCAACTGTAGGCCCCGCTGCACATGATGAAGTCTACTATAGTGTATAAGTATAGTATACATGGGAGCGAACTATGGATGATCGGGTAGTCAACTATATACTACGTGAAGTCTCTACTATAGCTAAGGATAGATACTCTGATCCTGATCAGCAGCTATACTATCAACTGGGCTTTCTAGCACGTATGCTCGCGAACACGTTCATGGCGGATTCTAAGAATCTAGATCAATTTAAACATCGTATTAGTCAGGCCCCGCTGCGTGATGAACAACATAAGAACGTTTAAAGACAAGGACACTGTATACTATAGTGTCTACAACAGTCGCGGGCAGCTAGCTCTATATACTAGTAATCGTACTTGGGCCGTGAGCATCGCGAGGGCTTTTGCTAGTAATCCTGCTGCTGAGGCGGTCGTTGTTCACGAGGCGGCCGGAGGTCAACCAAAACGTGTATAGGCCCCGCTGCGCTTAGTTGACAGATCCTGCGTTGTATCATATACTATATACATGCTTAAGAAACGAGCACTAGCAAGGAGCAGAGAATTGACACTTCCAGATGAACGGTATAGAGCGGTTCGTCAAACATCAGAGTTTTTACAGCGTCTAGCGGGTGGGGAATATCCCCGTACACCCAAGGCAGTTCGCCAAGAAGCTCTAGGTTTGCTGCGCCACTATCCTACTAAATGGGATCTCGATGCTGCTGCCAGTGCTGTGCCCGAAGTATTTCAAGAACGTATGGAACCCCTACACAGGATGGTTCGATCGTATAATCCAGAAGTTAGTCAACCCTTGGAGTCTAAAGATTAATTAATAGTATTCGCGACTGTGGTGAAATAGGTAGACACAAGGGACTTAAAATCCCTCGGCGAAAGCCATACCAGTTCGATTCTGGTCAGTCGCACCAAATTCTGGCATTAGCTCAGATGGATAGAGCAACAGCCTTCTAAGCTGTGGGTCAGGGGTTCGAATCCCTTATGCCAGGCCAAATCGGGCCTCTAGCTCATGTTGGTTAGAGCAGCGGACTCATAATCCGTTGGTGCCGTGTTCGACTCACGGGGGGCCCACCACTAGTCCTGCAGCAGCCCTGGACCCAGCTGCTGTGGAAGATGCTGCGGTGTGATAGCGAGAGCTAGCAGCATAGAAACCCTATAGTTGACAAGGCTATAGGGTTTCTTTTTGACCAAAGTCAGCGCCAACTGACATTGCTGCTGCTCGCTGTTCTTTGTTCGCGAACCCGGACTACACGGTGGCAGTCGCCGTCCACCCCCAGAGACGCTGTTCGAACCGTTGACTCGACTATAAGTCCAAAAAAAGGCAGTGTCAACCAAAATTAATAGTTGACAGGGCTGCTGTTTGGACATATAATCTAGGCATGTTAACAAAGGAGCGCAACATGTCTAAACCCGAAGCACAACCCCTCTACGCTGCATATGCAGAGCTCGAAGCTGCTGCCGATGCTTTTTACACTGCTGCCGCTAAGATGGCAGAGCTGCTGCCCACAGAAGCCAAACGTCTGTATGCTATCTGCGAAGAAGTTAACGTTGTCATCGCTAGCTGCGATGCTGAACTTGATGAGGTGATTTGATATGCGCTATTATGACACAATTGCTGAACAACAACGAGGCCCTTTTAAAGTCATCGTAGACAAGTCTTGGGAGGATCTGCATCCCAGGGACTGCTTTGATGATAGCTGCCACGACATTGAGCAACTCTGCCGAGACATTGACTCGGGCAAGTATGAGTGGTTCATGCTGCGTACTCGCGTATTCTTTGATGGTGTAGAGCTGGCAGAGGAGTACTTGGGCGGCTGCTTGTACGAAGATCCTAAAGAAGTCATGACAGACGGTGTAGCAGAAGATCAGATCTGGCAAGCACTTCAACACGCTGCTGCCGCTGCTGCTGACTATAAAAAGAAGTTCGCTGCGCTTGACACTGCGGCCATTTTGGAACTATAATTGAGTCATTGTTAACACAAAGGAGCGCGAAATGGAAAAGGTAATTTTTAACACCTGCGGCGACGGCTACTGGTCTGACGTTGCAAAGCCCGTAGAGATCACTAACATGCGTCTGGGCTATGTGAACGAAGACAAGGACTTTGGCGAGCTGCGGGTATACTTTGACAAAGGTACGTGGGATGTTAACGAGGACGGCTTGATTTACACAGACAGCCAGTTCTACGTAGAGCTGCAGAAGTTCATTGCCGAGCAGGGACTTATTGTTGATCTTTGCTATAGCGAACAAGGTATGCAGGGCGATGATTACGTGTCGCTGGACGTGGGCAAGGACTTTTTGGATAGCTGGTACAAAAAGTTTCAAATCTTTGCATAAAACGGTTGACAAGGGCTTAGGCCCTTGTTATAATCTAGGCATTGTTTAACACACACGAAGGAGCGAAAAATGGGTCTCGATATGTACTTGCACGGTAAACGCTACATGAGCAAATATTTCAACGAGGGCGACACTGACAAGCAGGCAGCGATTCAGGAGCTGTTCCCGGAGCTGGCTAACCGCAGCGGCCATTGGGGTGATGACAGCCCGGTCAAGGAAGTCAAGATCGAAGCTGGCTACTGGCGCAAGGCCAACGCTATCCACGGGTGGTTTGTTAAGAACGCTCAGGGCGGTACGGACGACTGTGGCAACTACTATGTCAGTCGCGAGCAACTGCAAGAACTCAAAGAGCTCTGTGAACGGGTCCTGGCATTCCGTCATCTTGCTACTGATCTCCTGCCCGTGCAGAACGGCTTCTTTTTTGGCTCAGATCAATATGACGAATACTACTTCGGCGATCTCGAAGCTACAGTGAAGATCATTAACGACTGCCTTGAGCTGCCCAACTCTTGGGAATTTGAATACCACTCTAGCTGGTAATTTTGGTTGACAAGGGCTTAGGCCCTTGTTATAATCTAGTCATGTTCAACAAAGGAGCGACAGTGGATAAATTCAATTTCTTCTGCCTTGCACAAGCTGACAAGGTGTTTCTTTCACAGTACGTAAGTCCTAGCACAGAGTCTTCGACTTTTAAACAAGTGCCAATCCAGCACTTGACCAAGTTCAAGGGTCTGCTGCGGCAACTGGGCTATCGTGCTCGCATCGTCTATCGCGGTCCGCGAACACGACAAGTTGATCCCAGTTTCACACGCAAGAGCGACGCTCGAGCATTCACAGTCTACCCACGTTAAGGAGCCCAAAATGGCAACACGAAGCACAATTGCAATGGAACAACCCGACGGTCGCGTAATGCAGGTCTACTGCCACTGGGATGGCTACTTGGATCACAATGGCGAACTCCTGCAAGATCACTACACAGATCGCGCTAAAGTCTTGGCACTAATGATGCTGGGATCGATCAGCTCGCTGCGTGAAGAGATCGGGCAGGCACACGACTTCGACGCACGATACGATCGCGAAGATCCTAAGGCCAAGTGGACCGTAGCCTACGGACGTGATCGCGGCGAAAGCGACACTGAAGCTGCTGTTTTCGCGAACTACGAAGCCTACGTCAAGGATCACCAGTACGAGGAATTTGAGTACATCTTCCGCTCGGACGATCAGTGGTATGTCTGCCAATACGGCAAAGGCTATCAGCTGCTGAGTGCTGCGCTGGAAGAGTCTGCTGCATTGGAAGATTAATGACTGAAAGGGGTTGACAACCAGCCCCTTTTGGTGATATAATCGAGTCATGTTTAATACAAATGGAGCGATACTAAATGCAGATTACATTTACTGAAGGCTACTATAACATTCGTGGGGTTCCTACTAATGTTGCAGGCATTTCTTTTACACTAGTTGAGGGTTTTAAAGTGGGCAAAGAAGGCGGCTACGTTACTGTAGACGGCGCTAGCGCACCAGGCTTTCCTCCACGTAGCATTCGCATTCGCTGTGAAGAAGGTGCGTATACTACTGACGGCGTCATGCCTGCTGTACAACGTGCTCCGCAGGGTGCTGTTATGATGTTGGAAGCCCTGCGCACACCCGCTAAGCCAGGTGCCGCTGTTGTTACGGACTTCACTCAGATCACTGTTCCGGACTCTGCTGTAGCACACGAAACTGACGAAGAGATCATTGAGCGTAGCCGTATGCGCTTCCAGATCCTCAAGGACATGACCAAAGCTGTTAAGGAGGGCGATGTACGTGCCATGATCGTTACTGGTCCTCCAGGTGTGGGCAAGAGCTACGGTGTTGAAGAAGTACTAAGCAAGGACGATCTCTTTGACACGCTGGGCAATCGCAAACCCAAATACGAGATCGTCAAAGGCGCAATGTCAGCGATTGGCTTGTATAGCAAGCTCTACAAATACTCGGACTCTAAGAGCATCCTTGTGTTTGACGACTGCGACAGCATCCTTTTGGACGACGTTGCACTTAACATTCTCAAAGCGGCACTTGACAGCTCTAAGAAGCGTACGATCTCGTGGAACACTGATTCGCGACTGTTGCGCACTGAGGGCGTCCCAGACAAGTTTGAGTTCAAGGGCGGTGCTATCTTTATCACTAACTTGAAGTTTGAGAACGTTCGTTCTAAGAAACTGCAAGAGCACTTGGCCGCACTGGAAAGCCGTTGCCACTACATTGACCTGCGCATGGACACCGATCGCGAGAAGATGTTGCGCATCAAGCAGATCGTATTCCATCCTGAGGGTGATCATCCTGGCATGCTTGACAGCTACGAGTTCACGGACGAACAAAAGAACGAAGTCGTGAGCTTCATCGACGAGCACCGTGCAACGATGCGTGAGCTGAGCCTGCGCACTGTACTGAAAGTCGCTGATCTGCGCAAGAGCTTTCCTAACACGTGGAAAGAGATGTCTAAGGTTACTGTTATGAAAGGGGCACATTAATGTCAGAAGGTTGTCAATACATCGGGCCCGAGCAGGACCCTTTGCGGGACTGGCCCATTAAGTACTGCGGTTGCAAAACCCTGACAGGGAAAGTATACTGTGGAGATCACTACTGGCGAGTCTATGCCAAGGGCACAACGGTCAATGGTAAGCGCCGCGAGCAGGCAATTGATGCTGAGATCGCGGATTTGAAACTGCAACAAGAGATTGAGGAGATGGAAAATGAATGATGTTTTTAAAATTGTACTGGGACTGGCCCTGATCATTGTGATCATTGCCATTGGGCCCTTGCTGACCATTTGGGCACTGAACACCTTGTTCCCTGTGCTGGCGATCAGCTACACTATTGAGACGTGGTTCGCTGTTGTGCTGTTGGGTGCGTTCCTGCGTACCAAAGTCAGCATGAAGAAGGACTAAATTGGTAAACCGCAGGGTTGACTTAGATAGTTGGCCCTGCTAAACTAAAACAATGCTGAACAACAAGTAATCAGCTATTTTTAAATTTAAAAGGAAAAAGGCAAATGAAATTTATCTCTAAAGATACTAAGACTTACAAGGTTTTCAACGCACTCTACAATGGTGCCAAGCTGACACAAGCACAAGCTGAGAAGCAATTCGGTGTCAAGAACCTGAGTGCAGAAGCAACTCGCATTCGTCAGAACGGTTATGCTGTCTATGCCAACACTCGCAAGGCTGCAAACGGTGTTGTGGTTACTGAATACGAGATGGGCAAGCCCAGCCGTGAAATCGTTGCTCTTGGCTACAAGGCCAAGAAGATGGGCATCACGCTCTAAGGATCGCTCCTAAAGTAAAAAACCGATTCGCTCCCGGGGATTTCTTTAGCCGCCTAGTGCGGCTTTTCTTTTGGTTGACTGTTCGTGAGCTCGACTATATAATAGAGACAGTTAGACAACGGAGCGTAGAATGCAATTCACAGCTGATCAAGTTTGGGGCCTTGCTGTTGCTGCTGATCGTATTAACGACGGCTACACCAAAGAAGAAGTGGTTGTCTATGAAAACAACTGCCGCAAAGTCATCAAAGAAGCCAACAAAGCCATGGTCAAGAACTGGCTGCGCACTGGCCAATTCTCCGAAGCAACTGAAGAAGATATTGCCAAGGGCCGTGAGTATCGCGCCTACTTCAATACTTTCACGATGAAAGCACTGATGGGCAAAATCAACGACTTTGAGAAACAAGCACTAAAGATCGCACAAAAGGACGAGTTCACGGGCCGCGATATGCTGGACTTTGCCATTGTCAGCTGCTTGCCGCACGTCGCTCGGCTTGATCGTGCTCGCAATGAGATCAAACGCGAGATCTACAACTCCGAACAACTGCAGGGAGAAGTAGGGGACACGATCCAGGGCGAGATCGAAGTAACTGGTTGCCGATTCAATCCTGAATACAACAAGTTCCGCATTCAGGCCCGCATGGGAGAAGCATTCGTTGATTTCTGGTACAAGGAAGAGATCAAGGGCTATGCTACTATCAAGGGCAAGATCAAGAACGTTCGTGGCGATAAAACCACACAACTAAATTATGTCAAAAAGTGTTGACAGGTTGGGTTTTCGGTACTATAATTTAGATACTGAGACACACAACAACACTCAGTTTTTTAATGTTTTAACTCAAGCGAGGTCTTAAAAATGGCAAAAGCCCAAGATGTATCCGTCCGCCAAGTTGGTCCTAAGAACGCCAAGAAGGCAATCCGTAAAGCGGTGAATGTTCACCGTCCTGTATTCCTGTGGGGTCCCCCTGGTATTGGTAAATCCGATCTGGTAAAGCAGATTGGTGCTGATGCTGGTCGCGAAGTCATTGACGTTCGCCTTGCCCTGTGGGAACCTACCGATATCAAAGGTATCCCCTACTACAACGCAGACGAGGGCAAGATGACTTGGGCTCCTCCTGCAGAACTGCCTACCAACGCAGACAGCACCGCAATCATCTTCTTGGACGAGCTTAACTCCGCTCCTCCTGCTGTGCAAGCCGCGGCATATCAGCTGATCCTGAACCGCCGTGTTGGTACTTACGAACTGCCTAAGGGTGTTGACGTGGTAGCCGCTGGCAACCGTGAAGGCGATCGTGGCGTTACTTACCGTATGCCTGCTCCGTTGGCTAACCGCTTCGTTCACTTGGAAATGAAGGTGGACTTTGACGACTGGCAAGATTGGGCTACGCTCAACAAGGTTCACCCTGACGTGGTTGGTTATGTGGGTTTTGCCAAGCAAGACCTGTATGACTTTGATCCTAAGTCGCCTAGCAAGTCGTTCGCTACTCCGCGTTCGTGGATGTTCGTGAGCGAGCTGTTGACTGACGACGATGTTGACAACGAAACCCTGGCAACTCTGATCAGCGGTGCTGTTGGCGACGGTCTTGCCGCAAAGTTCATGGCACACCGCAAGATTGCTGGTAAACTGCCTAAGGCAGAGGACATCTTGGACGGCAAGGTCAAGGACCTGCAGATCAAGGAAGTCTCAGCGATGTATTCGTTGACTGTGTCGCTGTGCTACGAGCTCAAGGATCGTGCAGAGAAGAAAGTCAAGGGCTGGGACGACATGGCAGACAACTTCTTTGCCTACATGATGGCGAACTTCCCGACTGAACTGGTTGTGATGGGTGCCAAGACTGCCCTTACCAACTACGACTTGCCATTGGATGCAACGAAGATGAAGAGCTTCGACGAATTCCACAAGCGTTTCGGCAAGTATGTTTTGAGTGCCATGGAGAATTAAGACCTCGCCCATAGCACTGGGGTGTTGTAGAAATACAACACCCTTTTTTTCTTGACAATACCGCTGTTTGGTGGTATAATAGATACATACTGAAACAACAAGGAGCGTCCACAATGGATCCAATCGTAGAGAAACTTACAACTGCCCGCGTTGGGCTGTTGCTCAAAGCACCGTTCTTCGGCAACATGGCAACTCGTATGCGTCTTGTTGATGCATCTGACTGGTGCCCGACTGCCGCTACTAACGGCCGCGACTTCATGTATAGCAAGGACTTCATCAACAAGCTCAGCGTCAAGAAGCTGGAGTTCCTGCTGGCACACGAGATCTGCCACTGCATCTTTGATCACTTTGGCCGCGTTGGTAGCCGCGATCGTATGCTGGCTAACATCGCACAAGACTACGCTGTAAACCAGATCCTTGTGGACGAGCGCATTGGCGAAAAGATTACTGAAGTGAAGATCTGCTACGATCCGAAGTATCGCGGCATGGCCTGGGAAGAGATCTATGATCTGCTGTATGAGCAAGCAGAGAAGATTCCTATGAGCCAGCTGTTGTCGCAACTGGGAGATCTGCTCGACGAGCACATCAAGGAACAAGAAGGCGCAGGCGACGAAGGCCAAGACACCAAGGACGGCAAGAACAAGGTGCCCGTGCTCAGCAAGGAAGAAGCAGAGCAGATCCGTCAAGAGATCAAAGAAGCAATGATCCAAAGCTCTGCGGCCGCTGGCGCTGGCAAGACTCCTGCAGGCATCCAACGCTTGATCAAGAACATGACTGAGCCTAAGGTGGACTGGCGTCAACTGGTGCAACAAGAGATCCAAAGCATTGTTCGCAACGACTACTCGTTCGCTCGCTTTAACCGCAAGAGCCAGCACAGTGGCGCAATCCTGCCGGGCATGAAAGAAGCAACTACCATTGACGTGGCGATTGCAATGGATATGTCGGGCTCGATTGGCTACGAGGATGCCAGCATCTTCCTCAGCGAGATCAAGGGCATCATGGACCAGTACGAGGACTTCAGCATCAACCTGTGGTGCTTTGATACTGAGATCTACAACCACAAAGCAATTACTCATGACAATGCCGAAGACTTGGTAGAGTATGAGCCACAAGGTGGCGGCGGCACAGACTTCGAAGTCAACTTCCAGTTCATGGAAGAGAACGACATTCGTCCGAAGAAGTTCATTATGTTCACAGACGGCTATCCTTGCGGTAGTTGGGGTCCTGAAGATTACTGCGACACGATCTTCATTGTCAAGGGCAATACCTCCGCAGAGGCGCCCTTTGGACAGACTGTGATCTACGAGAAAGAAGCGGCATAAAAGGGAGTGGGGCAATAGGCCCCGCTGCTGTATGCTTGACACGCACACACATTGAGCATATAATACACACACGCACACACACAAAGGAGCGCGAAATGAAGATGTTTATTGCAGGTACTGTATTTGGCATTGTTCTTTGCACAGTCGGTCTTAGTGGCATTGCAAAGATCTTTGACAATGGTGTTAACAAGGTTCAACAAGTTACCAAGGAGGCCGCACAATGAGCCGCATGAATGAACTCGCCTACGACATTGAACAACTGTTCATCGAAGGCCACAGCCCGAGGATGATTGCTGTTATTCTTGAGTGCCCTGTAGAGATCGTCTACGAGTGGCTCGAGCAAGAGAACATCAACGAGGAAGTAGAGGACGAAGAGATCTACAGTCCCTACCACGGCGCATGAGCAAGCTAGAATACTACTGCCGGCCGCTTGTAGCCTTCGATCCGAAGAACAAGGAACACCGTCGGTGGTATTATACATTCATCAAAGAACGTTCGTGGAAGCATTGTCCAGTGAGGTTTATCGTTCCGGAGGCATCTGGCAGCAACTTGATCAAGATGATGCAGGACGATCTCATCAAGTATTACGTGGATCGCGAGTTCGAGCAAGAGAAACCCGCCCCTGCAAAGGGTCATCGTGCCAAGCATTTAGGCTTGACAGCTGGCGGTTTTGATCTTACAATTGAGTCAAAGTAAGGAGCAACTATGACACTGGACCAACAACTGACAGTCGCACAGCAACTGGAACGAGCCGCAGAGATCATGCGCAGCGACGCAACTGACTCTGAGAAGATCAACACCCTGGAACGCATTGGCGGCATCTGCACGTACCAAGGCCGCAAGTGGGGCGACGACGTTTTCTACAAAATGGTTGACAGTTTGGCTGCTTGACCGTATACTCTAGGTAATGCGAAATAGTTCGCAGACAAGGAGCAGAAATGAAAGCACAACAACTCAACACACAAGAGGCCCCTAACAAGTGGTGGGCTGCACGAGATGCACAGATGCGTAATCTCGCAAACAAAAGCCATCACAGTGCCAAGGACCAAGTCCGTGCCGAGCGCATGAAGACTGTTCTGGAACTTTGCTACCGCGCAAAAGGGTTCTACGTCGCTTACGGCAAGACTGGGATCAGCATCAAGGTGGACAAGGTCGTTGCCATTGCAGATCGCAAGAACCTTCGCGCACTTGAGAAGGAATGGACTGCACAGGGCGTGGTCAAAAAAGAATCTGCACAAGGTGTGATTTACCGGTTCTAATTTGGTTGACAAGTACGGCCTTTGGCCGTACAATACAAATACTGCAACAACGCAGTGAACTTTTAAGGAGCGAAAGATGGAAGCAACTGCACGTGATTACTTTGTTCGTCGTCTCAACGAGATCGCACAAGAGAAAATGAAGGCCAAGGCTGTGGAACTGTTTGGCCCTACTGGCCGTCCTGAGCAACCCACTTGGGGGCAGGTCTTTGAAGGCATTAAGTCGGGCGAGATCACGCTGAAAGCAGACAAGGTGGATTATACTGGTCCTTACCTCAACCCGCAAGACGTTGAGTGGCCAGCAATGGAAGCCAAGAAGCAAGCACTCTGCGACTACCAAGGCTTGGTCAACGCTGAAAAGCAAAAGGCCATGGACGCTGTCTACTTGGACGAGAGCGCACAAGAAGCACTGAAGGCGTTTGAAGCGGTGTAAATTGGTTGACAGGGGGGCAACCCCCTGTTATAATACTAACATCACAACACGCAATAGGAGCGAAACTACTATGCCAAACTGGACAACCAATCATATCCGCATCAGGCACGATAACAAGAGCTTGATCGACGCAATCATGGCCACAGACGGCACTGACAAAGGCGTCCTGGATACAATCATTCCTTGCCCGCCCGAACTCAACGACACAGATCTGACAACTTGGAGCCACGGCGAAGAGCAGGCTGCTCGTGAGAAGAAGCAGGCAGAGATGGTTGCGAAATACGGCTACAAGAGCTGGTATGATTGGAACATTGCACACTGGGGCACCAAGTGGGATCTCTGCGAACCGCAACTGACTCGCGTAGATGATAACACCGTGGAGATTAGCTGTCAAACTGCATGGTCGCCTCCTATTGCGGCCTTCGAGACCATGACTGGTCTTGGCTACGACGTGCGATGCCTGTATCTGGGCGAAGGCTGTGAATACGCAGGCATCTGGGAAGAAGGCAACGACGAATACTACAACCTCACTGACGGATCCAAGGATGCAGCCAAGAAACTTCCGCAGGAACTAGACGAGTTTTTTAACATCGTAGAACAGATGGAAGAATGGGAGCGTGAGAACGAAGAAGAGCTCACGCAATGGATCCGTGAGGGCGTAGAGGAACGCAATAACAAACCCGTCATGGAGGACGAGTGAACGTCGTCAAGCTCGACCGTCGATACGATGGCTATGGTAGGTTCAGTCATCGTGTCGAGTTCTACGGCCGGAATCGCGAAACGATCCTTAAACAATGGGTTAAGGCGCGAAACTGGCTGTGGCAGAACTTTGGTCCCAGCGGAGAACTCTACTGTGCTCATCCTGAATACTTCGATGGACAGCAACCTAAGTGGGCTTGGGATGCAGAAAAGAGTTCCTTGTATCTCGCAGACGAAGCCTACACAATGTTTCAACTGAGGAAGGAGTTTTGGAATAATGCCGAGAACCTTTAACTATCGATTCGAAGTCATCTGTGGAGGTTCGGGCACAGCTGACGAAGCGCAGGTCGAGCAAATGATCGATCTCGCAATGCAGGATCTTGTCTATGACGATGAGTTTATCGCCGCCTTGGACGAGAAGGAAGCTGTTACTATTAGGGTTTCCAAATTGGACAAATAATGGTTGACAGATTGGCGTAGCGATGCTACATTATAAACTAGGCCCCGCTGCTTAGGGGAACTTTTAACACACACACAGAAAGAGGTAATAAAATGGCAACTAACAAGAAATTTGCGGTAGCAGGTGTTTCTACACTCAATGGCAAGACCAAGATTCGTTTCGCGAACGACGTAATGCGAATCAAGATCCTGGCCAAGAATGGACACAAGGATGTGGAACTCATCGATCTTCCACGTGAGATGACCAAGGCTGAGATCGCACAGCACCTGATCGCAACTGGTTTTGGCAAGGGCAATGCTGCTGTTGAAGCTGCTGTTGCGTATATCGCCAAAAAGAACCCTACGGCTGCTGCTGCCGAGGTAAGTACTGCTACTGCCGGGAAGGCAGAAGCTGTTGCTGAATAAATCCGATTCGCTCCCGGTATCAGCAACTTGCGGCCCTAGATTATAGCACATAGTCTAGGGCTTTTTTTTAAATACACAAAAGGAACGAACATGGACGGATTTCTTCTACTCGCAGCGGTCTTTGCTGCTGGATGGTTTATTGGGAGCCGCTTGACTGCTGCTTTTCACATCAGGCTCTTTAAGATGATCTTAGAAGATCTGAAGATCAGCAACAAGGATCTGATCCGTGTGGCCCGTGAGAACGGTGCAGGATTCATTACGGAAGAGCAGGAAGCCATGCTCAAGGCCGCCGAAGAAGACGATCTTGAGCGCATCGAGATCAAGGTAGAGAAACACGCAGACACACTCTACGCCTTCCGCAAGGACAACGACGCATTCCTTGGTCAGGGATCAACACGTGAAGACTTGGTTGAAGCCATGGCGCAGCGCATGAGGAATGTTCGCTGCATCGTGGTCGAAGGCGAAGAATACATGAAATCAGAGGCTTGACGCAACCGCTGTTTGGTCATATAATCTAGTCATTAGACAGGAGGATAAATGGCCAAATATCGATACGAGTTCTACCGCCGGAGCCTGACCTGCGAGACCTACTTCGTGGAAGCAGACTCAGAGGAAGCTGCACGTGAAATCCTCATGAACGGCGGCGGCGAGGATCCTATCTTAGATTTCGTTGATTGGCACGACGAGGATTATATTCTCGAAGACTCTGAGTGCATCGATCCCTTGTATAAGATGGTCAAAGATTATGAAACCCCGCAATCCTAAATCGCTGAAGACCGCCCTGAAATACGGATGGACACCAGTTACGATCAAGCGCCACGAACGCTTGTCCTACATCGGAATGCTGATGCAGATCGATCGTATGATCAAGGGGCGCTACGTGGCCAATTATACATTCCAAGGTGGAGGAGATCTAGCCTTTGAGAATAGCCAGGACGCTGCCATGGTCTTTCTACGTTTTGGTTGACCGTTTGGCTGTTTGGTGCAATAATACAAACACTGAAACACAACACACAGGAGCGCAAAATGCAAGTTAAAGCACACGACAGTTGGATCCCAGCAGCTAACGGCACTAGCCTACAGGGCTACGTGGAAACCACTTATGATCGCCTCGTGGAACTCTTCGGAGTCGGCCTGGGCAGCGGCGACAAGACCACGCAGGAGTGGATCCTGGAGTTCAGCGACGGCACAGTGGCCACGGTCTATGACTGGAAGGAATACTCCACTCCTCTGGGGCAGTATCACTGGCACATTGGCGGCAAAACTAAACAAGCAGTTTGGAACGCCGAAGCAGCGATCAAAGGCAAGATTCCAGTAGTTGACAATTTTACTAGGGAATTGGCCTAAATTGGTTGACAGGCCCTGCAAAGGGCCTTACAATACACACATCAACAACGCAACTAGGAGCACACAATGTCTACTATCACTGAAGCTGTCGCACACATGGAGCAACTGATTGCCCTGGGCTGTGCCTACGACGAAGCAGTCTCAAACACACAAGTGGCTTTCGAACTCGACCACGAAAGCATGGAAATGGTAGAATGCGTCTACGAAGAGCAGGCCTATGCTCGCTTCGGCCATGTCTGTGAAGCACTCAGCGAAATGGCGGTGGCATGATTAATCAGGTCCTCCAATGGTTGGGGACCACCGCGCTCATGGTCATGTACGTGATCATGAGCTTCTTCCCTGAACAGTATCCTTGGAACCTAGTCGCTGGACTCACCGGGGGCTTGCTCTACTTTGCCTGGTCGTATCGCACACACAACACGCCGCAGATGATTGTTAATGCTGCGGGTGTCCTAGTCTGCGTCGCGGGTCTGCTAAGGATCTTGTTATGACGTGGATTACGGACCCTGATCGCATTAAAGTCCCATGGCGTCTCATTGCCTTGAATCTCGCTGCTGTTTCCATGAATCTCCTGATCGGCCTTTGGGTTTGGAAATGGATTAGCCTAGCCAACTTATTCAGTGCAGGATTCAGCGCCTGGGTTGCTTAGGGATTATACACAAAGCTGCCTGAAATCAAACGGGAACAAGAGCAACGCATCATGAATATCCTACGTGGACAAGAACACGGATTAACAGTTGACAACTAGGTCGTTTTGGACATATAATATGGCTATGAACTGGATAAAGCGAATCTCATATAACGATGGCGGACGTCGTGCTGCTGGTTATCGGTCCGTACAGGTCGGAGACTGTGTTAATCGTGCTCTGGCAATCCTCACAGGTCTCCCCTACAACGACGTCCGAAGAATCCTCAATGAAGCCTGCGGGAAAGAACGTGGACAAGATCGCAGCAATCCAGAAACCGGCATTTATCCTAAGACCTACAAGAAGATTCTAAAGAACCTAGGTGTGGGAAAACTCGTTAAGGTCAAGTCGTGGACAGACTTACCGCAGACAGGTAAGATCATGGTCGTACAACGAGAACACGTCGCAGCAGTCATCGATGGGGTAGTAAATGATACCTACGATCCAGTGGAGAACATGACTGACCTGCAGGGTTATTATGTATTTGGTTGACACTACACAGACTTGATCATATACTATAGACACTTAGACAAAGGAGCGAACATGGAACAACTACAGGCAGCGTTTATGATGACTATTGAACTGTGGGTCATGCTGGCAGTTATGCTTGTGGCCCTTGGCGTAGAGGAGTTTGTTAAGTGGCGCGGACGCTAACGCTAGTCCTAGCCCTGCTTACGCTAGCGGGCTGCGCTGTAGGGCGTGATCGCAGAGATGCAGCTTGGGATCCTAGGCCGGGGCAGTCATTGATGGATCAACAACCAAACTGGGAGGGCGGAGCGAATAGGATTTGCTGTGGTCATCTGAGATCATGTGAGGCACACCAGACACCACGGTGCTAACACCAGACCGGTCCATTGGTCAACCAGAATAGGGGCCGACCGGTATAGTGTGTGTATGTGTGTTGTATTTTTACAACAGGCAGGGGTCTAAAATCACCACCCTGAAAAGAAAAGTACTCCACCTATTTTTTTTGCGCGGCCTAATTTTACCCCTCTAAAACCCTTTTCTATGCTAGATCAACAATACTACATACTGACTTCAAGTCCTCATCTAAGCCGTGTTCTAGCGTGGATACAGGATAACCGGATCCCACATGAAATCCACGCTAATCGTATACGCTTTAGACCTCACTCAGAAACTCTAGCTCTACAGTATTATCTACAGTATAGTGAATTGTGTAGTAGTGTAGAACAGCCATACCCTAGCGTTTTCTAATTTTAAAAAATTTGCGCAGGCCATTTTTAGGGTTGTAAAACCCTTTTCTAGCGTATATAGTGTATATGCTCTACACACACTTGCCACGCTTAGTATCGGGTATACTTAGTGTTCTACAGGCCACTAAACTTCGTAATAAGGTCTATGCCATGGAAGATCGTCTAGACATCCTAGAAGTAGCCATTGAAGACATAGAGCGTATTAACACTAATAGTACAGTGCCTAATCCACTTATTACTACAGTATGTGCTAATGTGCGTAATCATGCTGCTAAGATTAAAGAATATATAGACTAAGATTTACTGAGCCAGAGAGTCAACAACAATGGCGCCTAGCGATTATATGCTAATATAATGATTTTAAAAAATCTTGCGCTTGGCGCTTCGCGCTCAGGAATTGCGCTGCCCGCTTCGCGGCTGTGTAAATATTCACATGACAGCACACCTATTATGGCCTACGTACTTATGGGAAGAATATGAAGATCCTACTATTGCTCTAGCACTGGCAGAAGAACTATTACCTGAAGATCAAGTATTACAGTCTTGCTCAGATGTTAGACCTTGGGCCAGTGATGATCTCTTACACGACCGCGAAGAATGGTCATTTGTTCGAGATCGAGTTCTAGAAACCGCAGCTCGGTTTGCTGAATATTCGGGTATATTATACTCAAATCTCTACATAACCAGTATGTGGGTAAATGCACAGTATCAGAGGCAAAATCACGTTGTACATACACATCCTAATTCCTTGTTTTCCGGAGTATGGTACTTGGATACACCACCGGGATCGCAGTGTCTTATGCTTTACGATCCTAGACCTGCTAGTTCTGTGATCAAACCACGTACTACTAGCCCACAGGGTAATATTGGCATAGCTGCTCGTAGGGGCACTATACTCATGTGGCCTTCTTGGCTACAACACAGCACACAGAGCATCACAGTTGACGAACTAGATCGAGCCAGAATAGCTCTGGCATTTAACGTCATGCTTAGAGACTCCGTTGACGATCATTCTGCAAGGATTAACTACCTATGACTTCTACACAAATTTTATCAGCATCGCTGGCGTTTCTAGTCTTGATCGCCGCGGCCTACAGCCACAGTGGTTGGGCAGCTATTCGAGACTGCTATGGTATGTGGTTTACTAGAGAATACTGGACCAACTACAATATTGTGGAATTTGTCAGCTGGGCCGCCAAGGCCATAATCATTGTTCCGGGCTTGATTTTTGGCATACAGATCTGGTGGTTATATTTTCTAACACTTGCTACTAGTCTTACCTTGATCTGGGCCAGCAATAAAAAACTTCTGCCTACTTTGGTAGGATTTAACACTATCTGGGCATGGATTAGCTGTATGGTTCTAGCCAAGCATCTAGTATAAATATTATTATGGAACAATATCTCTTACCCAAGGCCCGTAATCAGAGTACTGGGCAGACTGTCAAACAACAGGATCTAACTGGTGCTAGATTTACTCTGAATCAACGCAGCATGTGCCAAGAGCAGGCAGATAAACTAGCTGCCCAAATGTCAGCTAAAACTGGTGATACATGGCAGGGTTTTGTAGAAGTCTATACACCCACTAGCCGCAGAACTTAATCGTATTTGTAGTTAACAGAATCAGCGTTTTCTCTATAGGTCTTGGCCCCGTTCTTGTGATGGAATCTGCGGGCCATTTCTGTCTTAGGGCTTAGAGTAACGTAGGTGTCAACTTCGGGGTGTTCCTTGCGAATATTGGCCTGTGCCTGTTCAATTAAAGTACGACCAGCGCCTGCTGCATATGACCAAATAGTGTAGAATACTGCTGTGTTGGTATTAACTGCACGATCTGCTAGTTCATCTACAGAGCTGGGGATCTTTTCTAGGAACTTAACACAGGTTACTGCCAAAGGTCGATCTTCGTCGTCTTTGAGTACATAGATCTGTGAATTTTCATTTA
>JACCDO011196652.1_pt1 | contig 18767 bp, 12 predicted proteins | sample 7446101 | NCBI WGS metagenome assembly JACCDO01 (sample SAMN15323440, study PRJNA562643) | freshwater metagenome | isolation source: river surface water | place: USA:Blue River Watershed | collected 2017-08-16 | reverse complement strand
TTCTATAGGGACGATGGCTTTATACAAGAAGAGAATTACGCCGATGATACCTTCGAGTACAACGATATGCTGCTGTATGACACCTTCGACTACGACAGCCAGATCGGGGACGCTCCTATTTTTGACGATTACAACAACGAAGAGAAGTTTGAAAGGAAAAAATATTCATTAAAAAGAAGAAAAAAGAATAAAAAGAAGCGCAATGTAATGAGCGAGAACGCATCGTTTCCATCGCAAGATGTGCAGAATAGCCGAGCCACGAGGGACAGCAACATCGACTCCGCTTTAACAGGCACTGACCTTGGTACCAATAGCTCGTATCCGTGGAATGAGAACCCATGCAGCTACTGCAAGCGAGACTATCGAGGGATTGGGAAGACACTACCTACTCCTTTTACATTAGATAAGAAAATAACATCGATAGTTCGAACTGCACATCAAGCTTTGATGGGTGGATTAAAGGCGAATAAGGAGAAACTGACCGCCCGGCAGCTGCAAGATATCAAGTATACTGAGATCTTACGCAACAAATATCATATTGAGTATCCTAAAGTAGAAGAGTTTTGTTCTTGGAAATGCGTGAAATGTTACATGAAATTAAAGGTTCCATTGCAGCATCAGTACGAGTACTCCGTCCTCATCGATCTAACTGCAGGGAAACTGATTGAATAATTGATTATATTTGTACAACATGTATAATAATGACTTTACAATTTTACTCGAAATTTTGTGTCCGTAATAGATGTCGGAAGGATGGATGGCGCTAGTGTAAACATCGGTTTTTCTGACTCTTCATCTAAAACGCTATATATATTAGTAGGTTTCTGCACAAGTTTCCTTTCACGAATATTATCATTAGTATTTGTGTCAGTGTTAGTTGTTGCTTCCCCTTGCAATAAAGCTTCAATCATAGTTGGCTTCGCAGTAATGGAGGTGATAGTTGTAGGCATTATAGATGGGGCTAAAACTAACGCTTTCTTTAATTGTTTTTTACCGAAACCTCCTGAGCTTCTCTCTCTTAAGTTATGTAATGCAGCATCAAAATGCTTTTGAGATAACTTATTCGCATTCGTTGCTGGAGTAGGCGCTTTACTCACTGCCACTACTTTAGCACCATTGATCCTGCTAGCACCCAAAGCCTTCGCCTGGGGAGTACTAAACTGCTTCAGCTTTTTCTTTTGCTTGCCCATTTGTGTGCTACTATTTGTCTTTTTTCCCTTTTCACCCAGGGATTTGGCGATTATTAACACAGTTGTTTCCACATTAACTTTACTTCCTGTGCACTATCAACAAAGTATATAACAAGTGCAAACAGCGAGAAACTTGTTGCATTGCGGCAATTGAACTGAATACATAAAAAATTTTCATATCCCTATTACCTTTCCAAGAATAAACTACTAACTCACAACTGATTAGGTTTAATTGAATTTTAAGTAATTTGGCGTTGTATTAACGCTTTCACGCTCAACTGAAGTATATAAACTGAACTAGTCTGGCACCAAGGTACTCACTGAAGGCCGGTTCAAAGGTACTGCAATTTGCAAGTGCAGTTTTAAGTTCGTAAGCGTTGCAACATGGCCAAATTACTGTTGTTTTTATCACTTTTACTGCTTGCAAACTTGTGCGAGTCATACAAATCACTTCGTTCACCTGTTTTACGAAGTAATTCGCCAAATTACATCAAAAATGAAGAGAAACGTAGCTACACGGTATTAACTGCATCAACGGTAGGTGTAGCTGCTGGAGCATCTAATTCGATTACATTTGCAGCGTTATCGGCAGTATCTAAGCTTCTTAGCACATGTGGCATTGGTGTTTGGGCGAGTAAAGTTGGTATATTAGATAAATCTGCAATGTCTGTTTTGTCAAAGTTAATATTTAATCTATTACAACCATGCTTACTGTTTGTCAATGTTGCAAGCACCTGCGCGAAATTAAAAGAATCAGGTAGTGCAGCTGCAGTTGCATTATTACCTATTGCAGCTGGAGTACAAATTTTATTAGGTTACATAATTGGCAAGGTTGTATCATTGTTCTTATATGGTAACAAGTCAACCGAAGAATCAAAGGAGTTACTTACATGTACAACATTTGGTAATTCAGGACCATTACCATTAACCTTTGTGGATGCTTTATTGCGCAATCATGTCAACAGCGCACATTTACCTAAAAGTATTGGATATGTTTCATTATATTTACTAGGCTGGTCACCTCTATTCTGGATATTCGCTCCAGCAATTTTAAGCGACGACTCTAATTCCAAGACTGACTGGAAGGTTGTGCAAAGCAGAGTACTGTCACCACCAGTTCTTGGCTCTATTTTTGGTGTTATTGTGGGCTCTTTACCATTTTTACGTTCCATTTTCATATCTCCTACTGGGTTCTTGAATCCAATATTTGAGTCTATGCGCACATTAGGCGCCGGATACTTGCCTGCAGTATTACTAGTATTGGCTGGCAGTTTACTTCCTTCACCAGATGCATCTGGTGCTACCGAAAAGGCTGCAACAACAGCAAATGATTCTAAAATTGATATTGGTTATATCAAACAAATTGTTGCTATTTATCTCGCCAGATTCCTATTGATTCCAACGGCTGGTTTCGCCATCATCAAGGCCCTAAAGACCCGCGTCCCTGCATTAAGCAGCATTTTATCTGACCCTATTTTGGTCTTTGTATTACTACTAGAAACTGCTATGCCTTCAGCACAAAATTCTACTGTTATATTACAGTTACAAAAGAAATCTGCTGCCGCCGCGCGTATGGCTAGAATCTTATTAGCTATCTACGTGCTCGGCGTCCCCGCCATATCCTACTGGCTAATCAAGATATTGAAGTATAGCAACTTATAAAGTCTTATTTAGTAAATATTTACACACTTAATTATACAATTAACGCATCTTTAAGCGACATCTTTATCGTTGTAAAGGAAGGCTTGTCCCTCTTCGTTATCGCGATCTTGCTTGTTGCGGTTGTCACCAGAGCCAACACTTGAAACTTTTGATGTTACATAAAAATAGAAATAACAGAAAAAAGCGAGTGCATGAGTGATGGTGCAGATGGAGAACACCACCTCCGACGATAAGTACTTGATCTTCAAAAGCAGAATAACCACGAAAAAATTCAATGGAATTCGGAATATGTTCATAACTGCCGAGCGGATTTCCTCAGGAACTTTCTCGGATTTTATCACACCATAAGAAGGGTAGAACACTCCGACACTGCCTTCGAAGATGAGGAAACATAGATATACAACTGGCTTGTTATCCATGAGAACAGTGACACCGGCCATGGATAAGAACGCCGCGAAGTGCATGTACAGCGGCAACTTGTAAACATTCTCTTTCTTAGTTGAGTATATTTTGAATAACGACGAGCCAATCATTACACAAATCATGAACACAGCAAATATCAACCCCAAGTAATCCGACGTAGAGGAGTTCTCATTGTCCTTGACACCCGCTTCCTCATTCGCTACCTCTTGCGGCGATTTCAAAGCAGGAGTCCACATGAACACGAACGTGTACATTGCGCCCTCAAACAACGACTGTCCCAGTCCCAACGCGGCGATTCTGGAATCATTTTTAATCAATTCAAAGCCTTTTGATAGTGATGATAACATCTTAGATTGCTGATTTCCGTAATTCTCACTCCATGAACAGGATATAACAAAGGCAACGACGCCTAATGGCAGTATGGCGACAACAAATGGTGCAACGTATCCACTCGATTCGGCAGCAGAATTTGCAACTAATCCAGCAATAACAGCAACTAAACCATTACCAAAGGTGGCATAAGAAAAAGTATCGCCTATTAAAGACTCATCAAATCCTTGTTTCTTGTGCTCACATACCATCCATGACTCGAATACACTAAATAATAATGAAGTAGAAACACCAGATAAAAATCTTCCCAACATTAATGTCCAATATTCTGGAACTAATTTTGTACAACAAGCAATAATGTAACAAACACTATACATTATACACATCATTTTTCTCCCAAATTTATCAGCTAAACCTCCAACAAATGTTCCAACAATTGCTGATGAACCAAAACCACAAACAAATAATTCAGCAATTTGTTGCTGACTAAATCCGTATGAAACATACAATTCATACACATATGGCCCTTGCAGCCAATCTGAGAACATAGCTAGCAAGAAAACAGTTAAATAATTAATCTGAAACGAATGGAACCGCGACGATGCCAACGAAGTTGTTACTTTATCCAGGGAATTTGTCGACGACGAAGTCGTTGAACTCGTTAATTTTCTTGAAGCAATTTGCAACACTAAACACAGTAACGCACAGCAGATAAAGCTACCCCAGTAGCGGGACTCCAACGAACTACTCTGGGTCTCCATAGCAATACTAACTATCGACCTCTCGTACCCTGAGTGGACTATCTGGTCACCACATCAACGGTCCTCACACAGGATCCTGCGTACCGGCGCATCATTTGAAATTTATTTCAGTTGTACATGTTTATTGTAGTGAGAAAGGTGAGCTCTAAGTATTCTCTTACATCTTATATTGAGTGGTGACGCGAATGGAGGTTTTCCTCTGTTGAAATCCATTCATCCGTATTTAAATCTTAGAACTAGTGCCACCTAATCCCAAGATAGCGGTAAATAGCCTGCAGCTCGAGCGCGTTTGGCTGTATTGTAAGTAACCATTGCTTCTTCTTACTTTGTGTGCAATTTGGAGGTACCGGAACTGCCCAACCATTTCCTCGCCAAAAAGTAGAAGAAAGTTTGAGGAGTACGTGTGTTACTCCAAGGAATAATCACTAAAAATGGGGAAACATCCAAATATTAATAAGAATGTGAATAAAAAGAGCACGTCGTCGGACAATCCTGATCGTGTCGCCAAGAAACAAGGACAGAGATCAAAGAGTACAATAATGCGTTTAAATATGTATAAAAGAGGAAAACCAGTGAGAAATGAGAAAGGAGAGATAATTGGTGGCACTTTACTGATGAATAACAAGTCTGGTGGCAAGGATATGCCAAATATGGCAAGAATTGCCCCAGATAGAAGATGGTTTGGTAATACTAGAACAATGTCTGCAACTGAACTAGATAAATTTAGAGAAGAAATGACAGTAAAAGCTGCTGATCCATACTCAGTTTTATTAAGAAGAAAGAAAATTCCTATGGCCCTATTACAAGATTCACAGAAAGTTGCTACTATGAACTTATTAGAGACAGAAAGCTATTCAAACACATTTGGAGGTAAAAGTAAACGAAAAAAACCAAAGATACCTGAGACATTGAATGACTACTCCGCATTAATGAGCAGCGCTAAAGACAGAGGCAGTAAATACGACGAGAATCCATCACTTGATAGTAATATTGAAGTCATTCAAGAGCGTGGTGGTGATATGAGAAAGGATGATTTATTCTCAAAAGGTCAGTCCAAACGTATTTGGGGTGAGTTATACAAAGTTCTTGATTGTTCTGATGTTGTTATTCAAGTTGTTGATGCCAGAAACGTCCCTGGCACACGCTGTGAACACATTGAAAAGCATATTAAAAAGAATGCATCACATAAACATTTAGTAATTGTTATCAACAAATGCGACTTGGTCCCGTCTTGGGTCACCAGAAAATGGGTGAAAATACTATCCAAATCGTTCCCGACTCTAGCGTTCCACGCCTCGCTAACCAACGCGTTCGGCAAGGGCGCCTTGATCTCATTATTGCGTCAATATGGCAAACTTCATTCAGATAAGCGACAAATATCCGTTGGAATTATTGGTTATCCAAATACTGGCAAGTCCTCTGTGATTAATGCGTTGATGGGCAAGAAATGCTGCAAAGCTGCGCCTGTTCCCGGCGAAACCAAAGTTTGGCAGTACATCACATTAATGCGTCGAATATTCTTGATTGATTCTCCTGGTGTGGTGTATGACACCGGTGATGATGAGGTTGAAACCGTCTTAAAAGGAGTAGTAAGAGCCGAGAGACTGTCAAACCCCCTAGACTTCATCGAACCCATCCTGCAGAGAGTCAAGAAGGAGTACATCCAGCGCCAATACTTGATATCAGATTGGAATGATCATATTGATTTTGTAGCAAAAGTTGCCGTTAGAACTGGTAAACTCATCAAAGGCGGCGAGCCAGACCTCTTCAACGTCGCTGTTCACATTATCAATGATTGGCAACGAGGCAAACTGCCATATTTTGTTCCCCCACCAAAGCTTGAAACAGATGACGATGATAACGTCGATGACGCAGAGCAGGACGATGCACCACTCGAGGTAAGTTCTTACACATATTGCTTGGGAAATGGAGTACAGATCACCACCTTAATAGTAATCTAGCTTCCAACGGATTGCGCTATACGGTCTCTCCTATATAAACGAATAGTATCGCCGCTGGTGTACTATGTGGAACAACAGGTTTCCCTCTACGACGATGTAGACTGAGAAGTATAGTACCATACAAGCCCAACCCTCCGCTTAATCCCCCCTTATTATTCACTAACATTCTCATTTCTAGGATATTGTGGTGGGAGCTGAGTCTATGATAGGTAATGGTGCCGACGATGAGGATGACGAGGAAGACGATGACGCTGAAGTGGAGGACGTTGAAAGTGTTGAGTCCGAAGTCGAGGATGCTGACGATGGCAGCGATAACGCAGCTGAAGACGACATAGACGGCGACAGTAGTGATGGAAGTGTTGTTTCATTAAATGATAAAGTCCAGGAAGTAGTTGAAGTTCCGAAGAAGAAGAATCATTTCCAAAAGAAATTAGAGACGAAGAAGAAGAGCAAGTCCAGTCCGAGCGCCTCTAGTAAGGCCAAGAAAAGTAGTAGCAAAAACACCCGCAAAGCCTCCTGGACCGACATCTAATTATTGTATTATAAGAAAACTCTCACTCACTTCTCACTTCTCACTCCGGTTGATTATCGCAACCGGTTTTGCACGGTACGATACGCAGATTAGCTTAGATTAAGTTATTGTGAATTGATATTCGTGTTGTTGAATCATTCGACATCAATTCACAATAACTCGATCTAAACTAATCTGCGTATCGTACCGTGCAAAACCGGCTGCGATAATCATCCCTAACTAGAACACCTGCAACATCTCTATCAGCGCAGCTAATCCACACCTTACCTTGAAGGCCTTAATTTTTTAAATTCGACCTAAAAAAAAGGTAACAATAGTATGGATCGTCTGCAACTCATCGCGGTATCGAGCGCCTTGCTATCCACTGTGTACACGGTGACATTACAGCTATTTCGCTACGGAACACACGAGCTTGACAATGCGCCAGCTGTGGTATCTGAAGTATCACTCGTGTGGTCTTGGACCTTCTTTACATATACATCAACCAGAATGGAGAGAGGAGAATATACGGATGCTTTACTTGGAGGTTGCATTCTCGGTAGTATTATGATATGTGTATTTCAATATAACAAATACGTTGCTGGTGTAAAATATAAGCAAAAGGATTTAACAGGGAAGGTATATATCGTTACGGGCAGTAATACTGGCATTGGATACCAGACTGCTCTAGAGTTAGTTAGAATGGGGGCTACAGTGGTAATGGCATGCAGATCCAAGGATAAAGCTGAAGAAGCAATGAAAAGAATAATAGAAACTGTGAAATGTGCACCTGAAAGAATAATATTTAGAAAATTAGATTTATGTGGTTTTGACTCAGTTAAAAAGTTTGTGCGCGATTTTAAGGAATTAAAGTTGGGTTTAGACGGTCTAATAAACAACGCGGGTATGATGAGTGCCGAGAGAAAGCAAACTATGGATGGTTACGAGATGGTTTTTACTGCGAATCACTTAAGTCACTTTTTATTAACTAATTTACTATTACCAGACTTGGAGAAGTCGAATGGCAGAGTAGTAAACGTCACCTCAAGCTTGCACAAATTAGCAAAGAAATATGATTTTGACGACATAATGTCTGAGAAAAACTACAATATATGGAGTAATTACTCTCAGTCGAAGCTGGCCAACATCCTCTTCACACAGGAGTTGCAGGAGCGACTAGACAGTAAGAAGTCCAAAGTGATATGCAACAGCGTACATCCGGGCTGCGTCATGACCGAAGTCACTAGAGACATGGATTATTGGATGCGATTGGGGGATTATTTAGCGACACCAATAATGATTTTACTGCGCAAGACAGCATCACAAGGTGCGTATTGCAGTATTCACTGTGCAATAGCAGATTCCATAGAGACAAACGGACATAAAGGGTTGTACTTCATGCACTGTGCACCCACCAAGGTTGGTCCAGGTGCCAATGATAGTGTCGCCAGAAAAAGATTGTGGGAAGAAAGCGAGAAAATTACGGGGTTAGTTCAGACCAAGAAATTCCAGTGAAATCCTTAAATTGTTAATAGTTAAATACATAAATTACACGTCTATCTCGACCCAGTCATACCCAGCCCCATGGAGACCTTGATTATGTCGTAAAGCATAAGCTGTGATGTCACAATAGATATCACATGCAATATTCGCGCGTCTAATCCTAGGAAGAAGCCCTTGAGTCCGTGTCTTCTGTAGATAGATTTGACGATGGACCGAATGCCCTTGTTGTTATCTTTGTTGTTGTATGTCATCGTGAGTATCATATCACCTGGTTGACTGCCAATACACGACACTAACGAGGTGCAGAATGCAGATGCTAATGATATGAGCCATATAACAGTCTCACTTTTAGATATATTTAATACTCTACTTAGGTAATAAAACAACGCTGCAATCATATCAAAGGAGACTTGCTTCGATATGGTATATGGTATTTGCTTGCTCAACATCGCTGGTAGTCCCGCGAATGTTGTCATCACTCCTCCTTCACGCAGCAATCTGGGAATCCCAGACATTATATCTTCGTTTTTCCAACTTGCATCTGTTACCATTTTAATTCTGGTTTCTTCCATCGGACACAATACGATTGATGCAACAATACCAGCGACTATAGATGCAACTAAGAATGCAATGAATTTATAAGGAATAAATTTTGATAACATGGTCTTAAGTGTCTCGTATAAACCAAACTTCAACGCCCCTTCAAAGCCATAGCCAATTATAGTAGGCCACAGCCCCGATAGCAAGAAGAATGGCCCCTCAGTAAAGATGATATCCTTTGCTGCTTGTATAAATCCTTTGTCATATGATTCTGGTGATGTTTGCATTCTAGTTTTTACAACATCAATAGGAGTAGTTATACCATGACTATATGCAGCACAAATCGCCCCAGCTGCAAAATATCTCCAATCAATACCATTTAATGGTACAGAATGTGTTGCACCTCCTCTAAGATGTAATAATGCTGCGACAATGGTTAACAATGGTGTTGATGATTGTATTTTAGCACTACCATGACTAGATTTGAATAAATATCCACCGAACATAGCCATTAATGCACTCACACCAATGAATTTCGTAGAAATATTTCTTTTAGCTACCTGCGAATGCTCATTATATGTGATTGAAGCGATCCTCGTGGTACACGTACGCTTATGAACACTGGTTCTATGCACAGGGATAAAGCGATACCCGCTGCTGATTGCCACTAGAAGGGCTACAATCAGAAGGCGCTTCATCGAAGGCTTCTACTAACTAGGTGATTCAAGAAGGAGCTTTGTCGATGCAGTGCAGTGCTTGCATCTTGAAGACCATATACACCGGTACACTACCGATTTTGGAGGTGAAAATAGAGATAATACATGAATACAACGTTACAATGATACAATTTACACACACTACACGCGCGGGACGTGGCGAGGAAGCAGCTCTTTCAGCCGGTAAAGTCTGGTGGAAGCTCTTCATAATCGGGGATTAATCGAAGCAAGATTGACCGGTGATTCCGACGCTGCTCCTGTCGCAGCATGGCCCTGTCTTCCATACTTACTAGTAACCTTGTTGTATCGACCTTCAAGAAGGAACCAACAGGCTCGTTTCTAACATCTTCGTCTTCAAAGTAAACAGGTAGAAATTTTGGTTTTCCTTCACTATTCAAAGTAGTGACAGTCTCCTCGGGCTTCACACCTTGCACCGGCAACAAGCTGAGCTCAACGGGCCTAATGTTATACCGCCTATTATTCCGATTCAACCCTAGCAACGCCTTGCTTCTTGCCTCATCATTTATCTCAAAAGTGTTGAGCTTCTTGAACATCAACTGCTTCTCATAATTGGGACGGAACACAGAAATGTAGTGAACAACCTTGTCATCCTCAAATTCCGCGTTGTTGGCTTCCGCTAGCATAGCCAGATACTTGATCTGCTCTTCACTAGGCTCTACCTTTGCAGACACCACGTCTTCAGTAGTGCTAGCTAACATAGATGCTTGGCGTTTAATCAAGGAAGGTTGCATGGAACTTGCTCTTCGGTTCGCTTGATCAACTATGAAATTAGACTGCCGTCGAGCGGCTTTATTCATAAACGGCTCTTTGGGCCCGTCTTTCTTGTCATTCTTGTCTTTACTAGACAAACTGGTCTCTACGGAGCCCCCGTCTAGCCTCTCCTGCTCATCTAGGGCTTTGATACCCAGTGTTATTTGGAACCTTTTCCCAACTTTGTTTGCTTTCCCAGATTTCTTTCTTCTCGCATCTTTCATAGCTTTCATAGCATCTGCAAGCTCTTGCCGTTGACGACGAATTCTGTTGGTATACTCAACCTCCGGCCACTCAGTGTACAAAAAGTGTGTGTACGACCCCGCAACCAACAGGTTTCTGCTGTAAGGAATTGCTTTTGCAATATCATTTTTGTTTGTTATTAGTTTTAGCTCGTGCACTTTCCCCATGTAGTGCTCTAGGGACTCGCCAAAGCCCACGAGACCGGCATTGTAGTCCTCGAGTGCCATACTAACATGGTTCGATGTAAATTTACATTTTTCTTGTTTTTGCTTATTCCAACCTTGATCTGCAGCTTCTATCAGCCCCATAACGGTCTTTTGGTACGTTATATAGGTATCAAATATGTTTTGACACATTGCGCGCTTTGTTACTAGGTTATCCCGCCGGTATGCGCGATCTCGATCACATTCTCTGATAATAAAATTCTGTGCTTCCATCGCTGTAAAATCAAGGGTACCGCCAGTTAAGAATTTGTTGGTTAGCTCGCCAAGGTACTCATCTGCCTTGTCACACCCAGCTATTAGTGTGTCCACCAGAGGAACCACGCGAACTATCTGCTTCAGAGTTGTGATCACATCTACTGGGAGAATTTGCAGGTTGTCTCTCGTCAAATAGGACTGAAAAAATTTCATATCGACGTTAGTGAATGCACCGCAGTGTGCTGCGTTGTACAGATTCGGCCAAGGAGGAGGTGGTCGCATCTCCCACTTATTCGTTATGAGCAAATCCAACTTATACTTCGATCGGATACAATTGTCGTACTCTCTGGCACACAGCAACGCGAGTAAGGTCTGCTCATGCCAAGTTAACGGCGACGTAGACGCGCTTGCTTCCATGAACAACCCTCTCTCCGTCCTGTTCAAGCCACATTGCCGCAAGTACAACAGTTTAATGGATTGATTGCAGCGCAGCGCAGTAATTAAGTGCGACCGACCGGTGGTCGAGACCAAGGAATTCTTCGATATATTCAAGGTTTCAATGGTGTTGGAGCACGTGATCAGAGTCGCTAGAGCGGCGAAACCATCATCGGTAATCCCACTATCCGGGAAGTTTAGAAGCTTTAAAGGCCTGGCATTTGGAGCACATAAAAATGCAACCAACACACGTATGAAGTCATCACCAAACCCTACTTTACCTAGTTTGCCACCTAAATACAACGAGTCCAACGCGCAGTGTCGCTCCGCACTGAACATGCCTCCGATGTGATACGCACTCCTATTCGTTAGAGGATTGAAGCTCAAGTGCAACACTTGCAGCAACGGAGGATAGTAGTTGGGACTGAACATGAGCTCCACACCTTTGTCTGTGATGTTATTATGACTTAAATTCAACTCTTTTAACCGTTTAAAATTTCTTAAAATCGACGCAAACTTCTCCATCCCTTCATCAGTGATACAGTTTTTTGTAAGAATAAGAGTTATAACGGGACAGCGGTACAGAACATCACATAATTTGATTAACTTGTCGTCTCCTATCAGCTGATTACCGAGATCAACTATTTCTAGACTGCTATAATTATCTAGTTTCGGGTGAATGCTTTTCAAAGTCAATTCGTAGTTATTATATTTATAATCTCTCACATATGGCGTGGGATACTCGTCTATTCCACCATAACTAGCTTTACCAAATCGTTCAAATTCTTCAGATAAGGCATCTTCTTTCTTCTTCTTTTCTTTATCATTCTCTTTCACACCGTATTTAAAATCTCTTTTCTTCATCATATTCATTTCATATCTAGTTTTACCATGCATACGCCAGTCGTTGACTGCTGCACGGATAGCTTCTTTAATAGCTAATGCTGGAATTTCACAAGCTAATATAGATATCTGCGCCGCATATTGCTCCGCCAACTCTTCTTTCTCCGTTTCATGGAACTCCTCTTCATTGCCATCCAAATCTTGGCCTTTGAGTCCCATAGTTCGTATGTATTCTGCATATACTTCAGCTTCATGCTCACGGCGATCTTCATAAGTCTCTACTTTATCCAATTCATTTATGACAGACTGATCAAACGTTAACTCGTCATCATCTGCCATATGAATCGCTGGATGAGACATGACCAATACCACAAGATCTACCTCATTGACTATTCATTCTTTCTTATATTTTTTGGAAAACTGAGTTTAACTGACCGGTATTGGTAGTACCGCAAGAGAAGAAAAATAATTAATTACTCATACTTATTCGCGTATCTAACTAGCGCCCAGATAGGGAAGACGTTCCTGTAAGCGGTGTAGGTGATGCCGCACGATCGGTTGAACACACCGGTAATGCCTTCTTGGTCCCAATCACCGTTACTCAACTGCTTACTAAGGATGTACTTGACACCCTTATCAATGGCAGCTTTATCTTTACAATCTGCTATTAATAAGCCTAAAACTGCCCAAGCTGTTTGAACCACACCACTTTGGCTGTCACCATAACACCCGGTGCCGTCAACAGGGTATGCCTTGTCCACGCAAGCCACGTAACTTTCACCCCAACCACCGTTACTATTCTGCTTAGATAACAAGAAACTTACAGCCTTTTCTACTGCTGGTGAGGTCGTCTCTTCTCCGGCAGTAATCAAGCCTTCAATGCCAAACCAGGTGCCGTAAGTGAAGCACACACCCCAAGATCCGTACCAACTGCCATCGGCTCGTTGGATAGATTTCAAGAATTTTCTACCGGCTTGAATTGCGTTGAGTACCTCTTTACTGCGATAATCAGGAACTAATTTACTAAAGGATTTGAGCGCAGTAATGCACGCCGAAGAGCATTCAACGTAGGAATAGTCGATCATGATGTCACCGAACACTTCACTTGGATTCAGTAGCTCGTACCAACCATAACCACGATTGTTCTCGTACGTCGCCCATCCTCCGTCTTTGTTGTGGTAAGAGAGGATAACGTCGACCGCATCTTGCAGTCTCTCTTTGGATATACGTGACTCTAATGGTATAACAGAATTGTCTTTATGCAACGCTAACACCGCTTTCAAACCTTCCGCAGTACAGTCTGAAATAGGCCAACCGTGTGCAGCAGTCGAAAAAGGCCAGCCTCCCTTGGATATATGGCGGAAGTACAGCTCACGATTGTCCTCGTCCTCTTTTATCTGTGTTCTATCTAAGTACGAGTACACTTTTCTGGTGCACTCTGGAAACAAACCACTTAATTTACCTTCAACAATTGCTTGTATAGCGAATGAGGTGTCCCAGCATTGAGAGCCGTTATATCCCTGCATCTTAACTCCATCCTCCGCGCACCACAAGTAGTCATCTACTCGCAATAAATGGTTTTGGAATTCTGGTGAAGCTGTGCTCTGCTTCGCATCAATCCATACCGATAGTAGGTTCAACGCCTTGTTCACGGGTCCAATATCAACGAAATTAGTTTGAATATCCTCGGCGTGAATGTAACTAATGACGTAGCCCAACGCCTTTTCACGCAACCATTTCAACGGATATATATAAGGCAAAACTCGCTCATAAACACTGAGAAAATCTTGAGAAATTTTCAAGATGGGATTCAATGGTGAATACACATCGATATCGGCGCAGGTTTGACGGTAAGAATCCCAATTGATTTTAGCGTACTCTTGGCTATACAACTCCTTTCTCAACTCGAGTATGATAGGGTTACTTGCGATGTCAGGCTGAAATCGTTTACAATAAACATAGCACATAGGTAGGTAGACCATGCGACAGTGACACCATAATTTACCAGGGTGAAATGGGAACCAACGAGGAAGGTACCACAGCTCCGCAGGTATAGAGTTGATCCCATCCCATTCATAAACACCCAAAACAGCAAGCCAAAACTTTGCCCAGGATGGTGCATATAGTGCCCCGCCATGCTTTGTGATGAACTGATGAGCTAATTTCATGTGCTCTTGGTCAGCACTTTCTCCTAGCAATCTCAAAGAAACATAGGACAAGATTGTTCCAAACATGGTGGATGCGCATTCAATATGAGTGCCCCATCCGCCATCCTCTTGTTGATGATTTTTTAAGTAGGTAATCATTCCATGTTTTCGCCATTCAGGAAATGGTGCTTTAGTGATGTATAATGCTATAATAAGCCCTGGCATTAAGAAATTAGGTCCCCCGTAATCCCCCGCCCAGTGCCCATCATCACATTGGATCATCTGATAAAACTCCATTCCTTTAATTGCTGTTTGTTTCGCAGTTGTTGGCTTATTAGTTTCATCTGGTTTTTTACCTTTCCACTTTTGTATTTGCATAGATCTTAACAACTTATCACCACTATTAGGATTTACAGACGCATTAAATGAATGCTGCTGGGTGTTATTAAGGCCATCTGGTTTACAATACCATATCTGTCTTCCAGCAGATTCACCAGTCAATTTATATCCCGATGGGGTAATGTACTCTTCAGTAATTCTATGTGACTCTTGATCGCAAGCAAACAACCATTCACCTTGCAACTGATATTGAGCCTTTTTAAGCCATTTACCACGACGAAGCAACGGATTTGGTATTGGATCACCTGGGTATGACACTGGTAGTCGAAGTATATACACCTTTTTGATGTACGAAAAGAAGCATATAATTGCATCCAACACGTGCTGTGTGTAGTAGAACGAATTCAACAGAAACTGCAACATCGTCACACTCACTTATTCACCCACTTAACGAGTCAACAACGACTAATCAACCGTCACGCGGTTGGTAGGATTTTTTTGAACTTCTGCACCGACTCGTCACAAGGACCGGGTCCGGGGTGTGTCCTGCAAGACAAAGAAAACGAAAATACAATAATTATTAGATATACATGTCTCAATACGACTTAGCTGCGCACTAGCAACTCTGCTGCGCGCTGCGCTATCATCATGGTTGGTGCAGCGGTATTGCCGGAGGTAATGGTTGGCATTGCTGATGCGTCGACTACCCGCAGCTGATGAATACCCCGAACTCTTAACTCAGAATCCAATACTGCCATCGCATCATCACTACGACCCATCTTACAAGTGCCAACTGGATGAAATATGGTAGTCCCGATATCTCCGGCAGCTCGCACTAACTCTTCGTCTGTTTGATACGTCATACCAGGTTTATATTCTTGAGGTAGGAAGGGTTTAAGCGCAGGACTTTGCACAATCTTACGTGTTAAACGCAAGCATTCAGCTGCAACTTTTCGATCTTCTTCAGTCGATAAATAATTTGGATTAATTGCGGGAGGCGCTAGAGGATCACTTGATGTGATGTGCACCGAACCTCGCGAGGTGGGACGTAAATTACAGATACTTGCAGTAAATGCATTGAATGAATGCAAGTCTTCGCCGAAGCGCTCGAGCGACAAAGGCTGCACATGATACTGCACATTCGGGCTTTTGTGAGCCGAGGAACTATAGGCGAATGCACCGAGTTGGCTAGGAGCCATGGAAAGTGGTCCAGTCCGCTTCAAGATATACTCCAAACCAATCATGAGCTTACCGTATAGAGAATTTGCTTTAGTGTTAAGAGTTTGAATACCATGGACTTTGTAGATCATACGCAGCTGTAAATGGTCTTGCAGATTCTCACCCACGCCTTTTAGGTCAGCTATAACCTGAATACCCAATTTATTTAAACGATCAGCAGAACCAACACCTGTTCGCTCTAATATTTGAACGCTGCCAATAGAACCTGCGCTTAGTATAACTTCGCCATTCTGATTCACTAACGATTCTTCTAACTCCCCCTTTCCTCGATATTCAACACCATAACAACACATACTTTGAGGATCAATTTTAAGTTTGGTAACAGTCGCTTCAGTCAGTACAGTGAGATTACCGCGTTTAAGAGTATCTTTCAAAAAAGCTTTGGATGTATTCAGCCGCCAACCATCGCGTTGACTTACATCAAAGTAACCAACACCATAATTGTCACCACGATTAAAGTCATCCGTAGCTGGGATACCACTTTCTACAGCCGCATCTCTAAACTTATCCATGATCGGCCAATGCAATCGCTGTTTAGACACTGTCCATTCTCCACCTTTACTGTGCCATTGATTTGCATTACCTATCTGATAATCTTCAAATTCTTTGTAACGTCGTAGTGCATTTTCCCAAGACCAAGCATTATCTCCAGTGGCTTGCACCCATGATGCATAATCACCAGCTTGACCACGCATATAAATCATTCCATTTATTGACGAGCAGCCACCTAGTACTCGACCTCTTGGATAAAGTAATGATCTATCATTCAAACCTTTTTCAGATACTGTTTTGAAACGCCAATCAGTTCGCGGATTGTCTATACAGTATAAATAACCTACCGGGATGTGAATCCACATGTAGTTATCTTTCTGGCCAGACTCGATTAGCAACACCTTCTTTTGAGGGTTTTCACTCAAGCGCTTCGCTAGCATACATCCAGCACTGCCAGCGCCAACAATTATGTAGTCATAACATTGTTTCGATACTTTATTTAGTAACGACATATTTTCATAGCATTACCGTGTCAAAATTGCACTTAATCTCTGTATCAATTGATGAGACAAGTGGAATATCCAAGGTGGGGCCTACCTCATTTGGGATCCGATTCGAAATTCTAAGAGGGAGGGTGTGGAGTTCTCTCTGCCGAAAGAAATCGACTGTTTAGACTTCAAATATACATGTGTTCAAGTAAAGTACAAATAAAAACATATTCTTTTCTGGCAATATACCAGTGACACTCACTATTTCAGGGAGCCGCGATTAATAAGGATAACTAAGCGGTGTAAATAGCATCGTTATGACACCTAAGTCAGCAAAATGCAATCGCTTACTTGCTGCAAAGAAGCCGTTGGACCACCATGTATCATTACTACGCTTTATAGACGAAACTCTTCGTAATGCGGATATTATCAGTAGGTTGCAAGTGAAGGAGTCACCTCATCATCTACGTAGCATCTATAATATTCGACTCCGCCGACCTATTGAGCACTCCTATGTAGACAATGCCCGAGAAAGCCAGAACAAACCCCAAGAAATAAGTCCAAACAGTCAGCACGTTTTTATCATCGATCTCACTCAATTCATCCAATCTAGACGAAAAAGGAGACGATCTACAGAGTTTGACGAACATTTTATAGCGAACATAACCAACCACAAAACATCCAAAAAAAGCGACACTGAAAGCAATTAGGCACATATTGGACAGTACCTTTGTGAATAACGATGTAGTGCTCCAACTATCAAGAAATACAAATGTAAAACAGCATGTCATTATATTAAGTGATGTCCTCGTCCATGCCAACCACGTCCTTTCATTAGCAATTAGTGTATCTGCGCAAGTGGTGCGCAACAAGTCCATTTCAAAACCTTTAGAGGGTTTATCAACATTATTTTCGTTATTTAATAAAGGTTTAGAACTTTCAATATCATCGTTTCCATTATAATTATTATTTTTCTTATATTTACGATTTCTTAATGACACTTCTTTCTCTTGTACTATGGCATTACTATCATCTAACCCAGAGTTAACTTCACTTTGTTTATTTATTATTCTAGATATACTCTCACACGAATCAGTTTCAATTAAATTATATTTTCCTGGAGGCATCGTAGGACTCAGTGCAACGACACACCCATCTTCATCTTCTAAAACGAACGATGCCTCGTCCACTATGTTAAATTTATCTCGAATTTGTAAAATAAAACCAGAAAATGGAAGAGACATTGGCCATTCAATTCTTGTAAAGATACTCAAATTTATACCTACATTCTTCCGTCGAATATGAAACAACCGCACTTGCTCCAGATCACTGTCATCATCGACATTCAAGCTCATGACAGCGCACTACCGAAAATACCAACTTCTTCAGGAATTTGAGATTTTAAGAGGTATATTTTGCGCAAAAAATGTTGGTCCATGCCCGGCTCCGCCTCGATTAAACACAAAATAACAGCTATGCTACATAGTTATACATTCCTGGACTGTCCAGGTCGCGCTCCAGGTACTCCCGATCTATCAGCGACTCGATTCTCTTCTTAATCTGCTTTGGATCGGGCTTGAAGTGACCTTGAATTTGAACGATGACTTCACCAGTTAATTGAGTGTGCGACAAATGCTTCTTGGATTTCATGATTCTAACGACTGCAGCTTCTATCAAGTAATCACGCTCGGCATCTATCTTCTTATCGTTTTTATCTTCATCTAATGAAGCCATTGGTATTCTGATCTTGCGCT
>JACCDO011646665.1_pt1 | contig 18771 bp, 13 predicted proteins | sample 7446101 | NCBI WGS metagenome assembly JACCDO01 (sample SAMN15323440, study PRJNA562643) | freshwater metagenome | isolation source: river surface water | place: USA:Blue River Watershed | collected 2017-08-16 | reverse complement strand
GGCTACACGGGTAGTTTAGGTTACACAGGTAGTTTAGGTTACACAGGTAGTAGAGGTTACACAGGTAGTATAGGCTATTCGGGATCATTTGGTTATACCGGTAGTCAGGGATATGCAGGTAGTCAGGGATATGCAGGTAGTCAGGGATACTGGGGTAGTGTAGGTTATACAGGTAGCGCTGGATATGATGGATCTGCAGGATTTACTGGTAGTCAAGGTAATAAAGGCGGCATAAGATATTACTTTGATGGTAATAATGCACCAGGTGTAGGATCTAGTGGTAGTATTAGATATAGTAGTCCAACAATTTCTTCTGTAACAAGCATTTATATAAACAGAAGTGATATATTTGGGACTATTTTTAGTACATGGATCAGCAACTTCGGTAGTAGTACCAATCCAGTTAAAGGTCAATTGATTGTTACTCACAATTCTAATGAAAATACAATACAGGATATTTTTGATGTAACTGCGGTTGTAGATAATGGCACTTATTTTACTCTAACAGTTACCTATGTAAACGGCGCTCTTCCGACTACAAATGATCCGTTGGTTGTAAATTTTGTACAAGCAGGTAATATAGGATATGCAGGAAGTGCAGGATTTACAGGCAGCGTTGGTTATACAGGTAGCCAAGGGTATGCTGGATCTATAGGTTATGCTGGCAGTCAAGGCTATTCGGGTAGTGTAGGTTATACTGGTTCAATGGGATATTGGGGGTCAGTGGGTTATACTGGTTCAATGGGATATTGGGGGTCAGTGGGTTATACTGGTTCAATGGGCTATTGGGGTTCAGTGGGTTATACTGGGTCACAAGGATACTGGGGTTCAGTGGGTTATACCGGTAGTAAAGGTGTTGACGGATACTCCGGAAGTGTTGGTTACACTGGCAGTGCAGGCTATAATGGCTCAATGGGCTATTGGGGTTCAGTAGGTTACACTGGCAGTGCAGGCTATAATGGCTCAATGGGCTATTGGGGTTCGGTAGGTTATACAGGTAGTAAAGGTATTGATGGATACTCCGGAAGTGTTGGTTACACTGGTAGTAAAGGTATTGATGGATACTCCGGAAGTGTTGGTTATGCCGGTTCTGTTGGATTTACTGGAAGTTTGGGCTATTCTGGTTCAGCTGGACCATCTAATGTAATCAATGCAACTAATGATACTAGTACTACACCATTGTACCCAGTTATGGTTGCTGCGGCAGGCTCTGATCAGACTCCTAAAGTAACAACAAGCACGTTCTTCTGGAATGCATCAACCGGACAATTAAACGTAAACGGTGCAGGTATTGCAGTAAACGCAACTACCGCAACAGATACTGATAGCTACGGTGGTAAAGTTGTAGACATTAAAGGTCCTCTGTATGTTCGTCAGTCAAATAGCAGTGTGACCTATTTAGGTATAGGTGCTTACCTTGGCACAACTTATATCAAAGCCAACGGTGCAAACAATCAACTAGCAATTTCTACAGCAGGTTCTGAAGCGGTACGCATCGCTGCAAACGGAAACGTTGGTGTTGGCACTACTGCACCGAGTACGGTACATAATGTAGGAGCACCTCACTTAGTAGTAAAAGGCACAGGCGATTTAATTATTGCTCAAGCAACAACTGTAACTAACGGTGAAGTTGCTCTAGGGCCTGATTACATCTTTCAAAACAAAGGCCAGAGTCTACGTATTGGTACTAATAATACTCAGGTTGCTGTTTTTGATAGCACAGGAAAGTTTGGTATCAATCAAACAAGCCCTCAAACATATCTACACGTTACAGGTAGCTCTGAACTTGCAAGATTTGAAAGTTCGGCAGGCACAGGCCGATATATTAGATTTAACGATTCTGGTGGAACAAAATATAACTGGATTTTTGGTTCACAACAGAACATCGATAATGGATTTGAAATTACACCATCAACTGCTGCCGGTGGCTCTACATTTACCAGTCCTGCTGTTACTGTAACATATGACGGTAAGGTAGGTATCAATGATACAGCACCGGGTGAGAAATTAGAAGTCGGTGGTAACGTCAATATATTTGGATCAGCAGGTGCTATTGGAACTGGTCTTGCATATTACCTTGGACCAACAAACAATAGTAGAGATTTATCTATTACTAGAGTTGGCTCGGCAACAATGGCTTTTGGTAGATACACAACTGCTTGGGGCGAAACATTTAGATTTGGTAGTGATTCGTCGCTGGGTGTAGGTACAGGTGGTGGTCCAAGCTCGGGCGCTCAAATCGATTTTGCTAAGAATACAATTTACTTTGGACCCAACGGCGGACCGGGTGTATTTTCTGTTTACGAAGCCGAAGGTCTAAGTAGAACTGGTGGATCTACTGTAACTGATGCTAGTGCCAGCGGCGGCCAATCCTGGGGTACAAATCAAAACTATCAAATTTATGGTCCGTATACTAATCTACCACGCGGTAATTACAGACTAGTTGCCCGTGTTAAAGTAGGAGACGTTACTTATACAGGTAATGCTGTTAGAATAACGATGATTGGAGCAAGTTCGGTTGCAAGAGACAGATATTTAAAAGGTACAGACTTCAGTGCTAATAACGTATGGGAAATGATTTCTATACCGTTTAACGTTCCGACAGTTAGTGCATCTAATATTGAATATTATGTATTTGGACTAAACAGTCAACAGATTTATGTTGACTATGTTATGGTTGTGCCTGACACTGACAGCTATAGTCAGCAAGTATGGGGCAACTTAGGTATTGGAACTAATCCTAGTTACAAATTCCATCTAAGCAATAGTGGTGGTACAACACAGGCATTCTACGTAGATGTAGGAAACTATTCTGATACACAAACGTTATTTGAACATACTGGAGCCAGTACTCCAGTACCATTTAGAATAAGCAAATCTGGATACAGCGGCGCAAGTGCTGATTTTGGTGTCTTACATCTTGACATGGCGCATAACGTTGCAGGTGGTGGCGCAAACTTGCACTTTACTCTAAGAGATAGTGCAAGTAATGTTCAAGAATACGGTGGCATTGGTTCTTATATTGTAACAAATACTAACGGTGCAGAGAACGGAAACGTTGTAATTTACACTACACAAAGCGGAACATCAAGATTACAGAGACTAACTGTTCGCTATGACGGAAACGTAGGTATAGGAACTACAAACCCTACCTATAAATTAGAAGTCAACGGTAGCTTTGCCGCTACCACTAAATCGTTCGTAATCAATCACCCAACTAAACCTGGAATGAAATTGCGTTACGGTAGCTTAGAAGGACCAGAGAATGGTGTCTATGTCCGTGGCAGATTAAATGGAACAAACGTAATTGAGTTGCCGGAATATTGGACCGAGCTAGTAGATGCAGACAGTATTACGGTAAACATTACCCCAGTTGGCAAACATCAGAAATTGTTTATAAAAGAAATTGCTAATAATAAAGTTGTTATAGGCAATGATGCATTGTTTAGCAATCAAGTAGATTGCTTCTATGTTGTCTACGGCGAACGTAAAGATGTTGAAAAGTTAGAAGTTGAGATTTATTAAATGCAGATTATCAATATAGTTCAAGAAGATAAAGATGTTCAAGTTAGTGCTGAAGAAAAAGCACAACGTATGAGCATCTGCGAAACTTGTGAGTATAATGCAAATCAGTATTGCGGTCAGTGTTATTGCATTTTGGATGTAATTACAGGTTTAAAAGAAAAAAGTTGTCCGGTAGGTAAATGGCATGTCAGTTTACTATAATCAAAAAGCTCTCAGAATTACCGCAGCTGACGTATATTCTGTTACAACACTGAACATGACAATCACTGTCAACGAAGACATAGATGGTGGATTTCAGTTTCAAGGGTACCACAATGTTGGCGGATGCGGCGGAGCAGAATCTAGCGTTCTTATTCTTCTAAGAGACACCATTGCTTGGACTAAAATGTGTTTTAAATTTGAAGGTACAGGGACAGCATCTTGCTGGAGTTTTATGAATACTTCAAATGGAAATTACGGAACAGGAACAGGAACTCCTAATGGTAATATGTATGATTACGATACAAGTTTCGATCGTGTTTATGATAATTATCTAACTTGGGATGTAACGGCATATCAAACACATAATAGAACTTATGCATGTGATAATAATTCAGACAACTTTTTTATATACAATTCGGGAGAATACAAAAGATTTAGAATGACTCGTCGTAGAAATGTAGGCGCCGGTAATGCAGGTATACATCATGGTAGAAGTTGTAACAGTACTGGTTCTGGATCTATAACTAGAATTTCTGATATATTTGTTTGGTAATTATATGGCAATCGCACCTTCACCGTCAATTGTTACTAATGGTCTTGTTTTGTATTACGACATGGGTAATACAAAAAAATCATGGCGAGGATTCCCTACAACTAATTTAAATTCTTTAACAGGCATAGGAATTTATAATAATGTTCCCGGCCATGTTACAGCAACCTTAGCAACTACAGGAGAAGTATATTTAGGTGCTCCGGTTTATAAACTTACTCTTACTCCTACAACTGCGACAGGGGTGAGTTATTTAACTGCAGGAAATAATCCAGGCATTGGTGTTGTTACTGGGGGTGGTGGCGGCCTTGCGAATAGATATACTGGTCATAGTATCTTTTTTAGAACTACTGTACCAATGCATACAAATCCTATCTATACACATTATTCAAACATCCCTGGCTGGCAAAGTAGTACAGGATATGATAGAACCAGTGATGGTTGGTATAGAGCCTACGTTACATGGTATTACAGTGCGACACAAAGCGACGGAAAATACTGGGCTATAAATCCAGCAACCGCAACATTGAACAATCCTATAGTAATTTATTGGGCCGCACCTTTTAAAGAAGATAGTAATGTAAACACATTTGTTTCTCCTTATGTTGAAACTTCAAGGTCTAGTACAACTTCATTATTAGACATGACAGGAAACACTTCTCTCAGTGTTGACAGTTTAACTTATAGTACAACAGACGGAACTTTTAGTTTTAATGGAAGTTCAAATTACATAACTGCGGGGTCGGTTGCTAACATAAACAATTCTGCCGGAACGGTAGAAATGTGGGTAAAATATAATGCAATTGATACAAATAAATGCGGAATAATTTACGGTGGTAACAATACAGATACTGGATGGTTATTACAAAATGAAAATAGTGCTTCGAACAAACTTTGTTTTTTAACATGTCGTACAAATGGAACATTTCCTATAGCTGCGTTAGGTAATGCTGAATCTTCTGCGTTAGTCGGAACATGGGTGCATCAAGTAGGCGTGTACGATAATACAACAACAAAATTATATATAAACGGAGTATTAAAATCAACCGCAACTTCTTCAGTATCTTTAATAAAGCCTGCAACTACATTATATTTTGGAAATGAGCCCGGAAGATCGTATTATTTAAATGGAAGTATAGCTGTTGCAAAGGTTTATAATCGTGCGTTATCGAGTGCAGAAATTTTTCAAAATTTTAATGCATTACGAAAGAGGTTTGGACTATGAGTATACAAGTAGGAACAGGATCAACGCCAAGCAATCTAGTTATGGCCTATGATATGAATAATATCTACAAATCTTATATAGGAGAGCCAACAACTAATACCTGCTCATTTGGCCAATACAATTATGTAAACGGAAACGGAACTGTTACAAGAAATACTACAGGCCCCGTTGGCGGTCCTCCTCCGCCAGTTACAGGTTATGAAATTGCTAAATTATCAAGTAATGACGGATCAGACGTTCAAACTATATTGTATACCGCTACGGTGGATCAGGTCAACGGCGGAGTTTATACTCATTCTGCGTGGATATACTTAGAAGCAGGTACTTATGTTAAAGTAGGGCAACATTGGAATCCATGGGATTACGGTGTGCCAAACTATATTCAGCCCGGAGTTTGGACAAGAGTAAGTTATACTCTGACTAATTCTGCCAATAACTATGGTAATATTGCCTGTGCTTATAATACAGACGGAATAGTTTATATTACAGCAACTCAGTATGAAAAGAAAAGTTATATGACGGGGTTTACTGGAAGCAGTAGAGCAAATACCGGTGCACTTTTAGATCTAACAGGAACAACAAACATAACTGCTACTAGCCTAACTTACAATAGTAATCGTAGTTTTAGTTTTAACGGAAGTTCGGATAAAATTTATCAAACAACTATACCTTCATCTTATGCTACTGTTTCTAATTCATTAGAACGGACATGGGAAGTTGTCGCTAAAAAGACGGGCACAATGTCTACCGCAGCAATATTTGGACACAAGGTAGGTGCAGGATGTTCCTATTTCTGTAACGGCGGAATTTACATATCGAATGGAAATTGGGCTGCAAATTGGTATGATAACTCAAGTTATCAGTTTCTAGATTCTGGTGTGCCAGCAGTACAGGGAGAATATTATCATGTCGTTATGACCTGGACGGCAAATAGCCTAAGAGCAAAAATTTATGTAAATGGTGTTCTAAAAGCAACCTCCGGTGTTACTAATATGAATTATGGAGGATCGATTGCCGAATATAATATTGGATGGAATTCGAAAAACGAGTATGGCGGTGGTGGAGCATCAGATTACTTTCAGGGAACAATTCCTGTAGCAAGGTATTACAGCGGAAAGTCATTATCAGATCAGGAAGTTCAGCAAAATTATAATGCATTAAAACAATCTTACTGGGGCAATATATTAGATAACGGATTGATCTTACATCTTGATGCAACTAATCCATCTAGTTATCCTGGGTCGGGGACAACGTGGTACGATCTTAGCGGCTCAGCAAATCATTTTACATTGCGAGGTTCTTTGACCTATAGTGCAACTTCTGGATTTAGCGGGTTCTCACAAAATAATCATTGGTATAAACCAAGATTCCCAACAACGTTAAAAACAAGTCAGGGTGGGAAAGGACTTACAACTGTAGTTTATGCTAAAAACAATGGAAGTAACGGGTTGTGGCAAAAGATGATAGGTAATGGAGATGAACAAAATTATATAGATTTGTATGCAGCTCCCGGAAGCACTACTTATAATTCAGAATGTGGGTCAACGCTGTATTATAATGCTGGGGTAAATGTTTCTAGCGGAGCATTTAATATAGGCGACGGTGTTTGGAGAGCTTATTTTGCAACAAACAGTAACTCGGGATTACTTACAGATCCTGTAGACGAATTTGGCATAGGCGGTGAAGGACAAGCAGATAGAAATTATCCGTGGAACGGGAATATTTTAGCAGTCTTGATCTATAATAGAGTTCTAACTACTAGTGAAATGGCACAAGTTTATAACGCACTATCAGCTAAGTATGGAACTCCTTAAAAATTTGGTTTAATATTTGTACTAAATACTAGAGATTGTGATCGGAATTAAAAAAGATGGCACTAACAGATAAAGATATTGTAATAACACCGAACCGAGGATCAAGTAATGATCCGCAGATAGTGTTCAGTGGGGCAGATGCATCAACTTCTGCTCAGAATATTACATTAAAAGTTTATCCCACAAACGGTGGAACCCTAAGTTTTGAAGGCAGCGCAGGCCAACTACTCAGTGTGGTAAACACAATGTCCGGCACAATTTTTAGTGCCAATGATATTTCGGGTATTCCTAGCATTGAAGTGTTAGATACTGGGGTTGTTAAATTAGCACAATACAACGGAAATGTACTAATTGGCACAGGACAAAATAATTCAGGCAAATTACAGATAACAGGATCTACATGGTCTAACACACTAGGTGGAGACGTTGTAATTAGGAACAGTAACAGCGTAGGATCTGCTCTTACACTTATGCCCACAAACAGTTCTAGCTATTCGGCAGGGTGGAGTGTTTATGCAGGGGCAAGCGGCTCGGCAATCGGTGATGGTGCCATTGGCTTTTATAACCATACCGGCAATGCCTACAGATTAAAAGTTGATCAAAGCGGTAACCTAACAGTTCCCGGTTACATGTATGCACCTCGTTTTGTAGACAGCGATAATAACAGTTACTATCTAGATCCGGCCGGAACTAGCGTACTCAATAATCTTAGTGTTGCAGGTAGCGTAAATCAGTTTTCTTTTGGTCCAGAACGTCAGTACTATCTAGGTAATATTGCTGCTAATGGAACACAGGCACGTAGAGTAGAAGTTGCTCGAGTGTTTATTGACTATAATGATTGGCACAGTGCAGGTACAATATTTGTAGAACTTCAAAATAGTTACTTTTTTGGAGGAGATTGGCAAAAATGGGCAATCAGCTACGACTACAATAACGTTCATGCCTATTTAATCGAAGGAGCAAGCCCTCGAGGTAGATATGCTCAAGTTACTACAAGTTCTCCTGTTCAAATATCCGGAGATTATTATTACATATCTATCTATGTAGATGTAAGATATTACGGTCAGTATTACGCTTATTTAAAAACAAGCTGGCCGGCAAGTAGTAGTCCTTCAGCATCTGGACAAAGTGGATATATCTATGTCTATACAGATCCCGCAACTACTCCGGGATACAGTAACATTAGCGATTTTACTCCTAATTCGACAATTACCACAAATAATAGTTTTAACACAGGCGGTGATTTAACCGTTAGCGGAACAATCTATAAAGGTGGTGCTACAGGATATTATATCAATTTAAATGGTGGTTCAAATATAGGATCGTTGACTACCAATGGTAGATTGGTAGTCAACGACGGCACTTATGCTGGCGGCGTATACCTCAACGGTGGACAAAGTAACAGTGCTTATATTGGTGTAAATCGATACGGAAGCGGTGACGGTCAAGTGGGTTTTCAATTTAGGACCGCAGATTCGACACGCTGGTACAATTACATGGAAACTAGCGATAACAATACGTTACGCTGGTACAGCGCAAGCGGCACTGCTCTAACTCTAAGTCAAGCTGGTTCATTGGTTGCTTACAGTGAAATGCAGGCTCCTGTATTCTATCACAAAGATAATACTGGTTATTACTTAAAACCTGCAAGCACAACCGATGCCGTAGTAATCAACGGTCACATAAAACAAGGAACACTAGTTTCTCGTCCGTATGTAGCATGGGGTGCCAGTGGCGGTGCAACTGGACAAGTTATTATTAAATTCCCCGGAACTAGTGGAAATTATGGCATGATTCATGCTGTGGTAGATATTTATGAATACAACGGTAACGCCGCTGCCACCGTAATAGTTGGTGGACATAACTGGAATGGAGCATGGTATAACTATAATGCTCAGGTAATAGGTTATACAGATAAACAAGTACGAGTAGGCTTCCATGGCGGTCAATATTGTATCTCTATCGGTAGCAACGGTTCTACATGGAGCTATGGTCAGGTTGTACTGAGAAAAATACAAAACGGCGCCTATTACACCGGTATAATGGATCTAGCTGGATCTTATAATATATACATTGATAGTAACGGTGAAGCTGGTTATAGTTGGGTATCTGGTAACCTAACAAATCTAAGAACTCCTAGTGATTTTAGAGCAGAAGGTTACATCTATGGTGCAAGATTTGTTGATACTGCAAGTAGTTCTTATTATGTAGACCCTGCAAGCGGATCATATCTTGGCGGAACAATTTACAAAGATGGCAATACGGTTCCTTGGGTTGTCATGCAAGATTCTGCACCAAGTGCAACGCAGTACGGGGACTTGTGGTATCAAACATCCACTGGTCGATTAAAAATTAGATACTACGACGGATCTAGTGCTCAGTGGGTTGACACAAGTCCTGTACCTGATCTAAGTACCTATTATAGTAAAGCTGGTGGTGTAATTAGTGGCTCGGTATCTATCAACGGTGGCTTAGACGTCGGCGGATACATTTATAGTAGTAACAGCGTAAGAACATCTCTCTACAAAGATGGTGATAATCAATTCTTATTCCGTACGGCTACTAACTCGAGCATGAACAGGATTATCAACTTGGCAGATAGCACTAGTGATCCTAGTCAAGTTGTTGCTAGTTATGGTGGTACTGGTATTAGTTGGGGACAGCGCTCTGATAGTAATCCATATTATCTAATCTATCTATATAGAGAAAACTATAACGGTGATTATACAAAACTTGTTCTAAACTGGCACACAGGTATTAGAATTGGAGCTTCTACAAGTTACGGAGGCATTCGATTCTACGATAATAGCTATCCTATATCGACTACAGAAATATTTTCTGTAGGCCGAGGCGATAGCAACATTCGTGCAGCTAATAATATCTATGCTGATCAATTTACAGACATCAACAGCACCGGCTACTATATTGATGGACCAAACATAAGTGTTCTAAATCAGCTAACAGTCAACAACATTTATCGATCATTCCAAAGTTATAGCGGTTCTGACAATGCTCCAGTTAAAACTTGGATGGGAACGTTGATTGCGGGATCTGATTATTACGGCGCTCAGGCATACACAATTATTCAAACATCGGTGCCATATAATTCATATATGATGGGCGGATTTAGTATTGATTGGCTTGAAAATTACGGAAGTACTAACGCAAAGACTACTATTACTTTAGGGGGATATTGGAATCCTCCTAGTAATAGTGGTATGATCGGATTTGAATATACCAGCACAAATCCCAACATTAGACCAAATATTTTAGTTGGATATGATGGTAGTGGAAACACTTGTTTCGTTCTGCAACATTATAATTCAAGTTATTGTGTAATTCAAGCACGAGATCTATGGTTAGGTTATAGTGGAGGTTCTAGCGGTTATGGTAACGGTTGGGCAATTTATCAGCAAGGAAACTACAGTAACCTAAGTGGAATTGTTACAGTTCAACCTCGTCTAGCAGTAGCTATGGACTCTGTTAGTTACATGACGGCGGCTATTGGTCGAGGCAGTCATATGAGTGGATGGCTGCAGGGGTCGTATAACAGTGTCGGCGACAACTATGCAAAATCGAACCCAATCTATACTATCGGATCTAATTATAATCCTTCTGAATCTGCCCTAGAAAACATGTACGGAATCGGATATAGCGGTTCTAGTTTTGGAAGCATAAGTCACCGACAAGATTGGGGTATGTATGTTGCGGCCGACGGAGACATTAGAGTTTGGTTAGATGGTAGTGGCGGACGAGTTATTAGTACCGGAGCACACTACGGAGATGTTTTTTATCAGTACGATAATACTGGATATTATATCGACCCAAATGGTGGAACATCTCTAAACGTTTATGGTCGCGGATATTTTGGTGCAGCAGTACGTGGCGGAAACTATGGTAGCGTTTGGGGTTCTGGGTACAGTACAAATGCTTTGGGATACGCAAATGCAAGCTATACAGGCGGAGGTTGCGGACACCCGCCATGGGGCGGAAGTCCTAATTTTGGGGGATTTGCAAATTATCCAGGCATCGGATTAGGTGCTGTCTGGTCGGGTAACAGCGTTGAATATCGCGGAGGAGAACCGGGCGGTGTATTTTACGGCGGAACAGGAACGTACACATCGGGAGGCGGTGCCGGAATATATGCACAAGGCGGTGATGGCGGTTACTATGCTCAAGCTGGTGCAGGTATATATGCCATTGGTGGTACTAACGGTTATTGGTATGGGGTAAGTGCCTACGGTATTACCCGAGCTCCTGCTGCTTACTTTGACGGTAACGTGCATATTATGACTCCTAGCGGGTCTACCCAGTGCGGATTAAACATCGGTTATTTTAACTATACCAGCAACGATAACTCAACCTTTTTACTAAAAGTAGCAGGACCTGGATATTTTAATAGTTACTTAGATAGTGATTATACTAGAAGAAGAGACGATACAGGATACTATTGGCACCTTCACGGATCCTCAAATGTTGATACTACAGTTACTGGTTACATGTATTTCCGATCTAACAGAAATACAACTAGCGACAGTCCTCCATTGCAGGCATATTCTAATGACGGTGGTGGTGCGATTATGTCGTTCCACCGTGGCGGACAATATGCTATCAACTTTGGTCTAGACTCAGATAACGTAATACGCTTTGGGGGTTGGTCGGCCCTCACAAACCGACTCCAGATGGACATGTCAGGCAACCTGACCATGGCTGGTAACGTCACTGCATACTCTGATATTAAATTAAAAGAGAATATCGAAGTTATTGAAAATCCACTTATTAAAGTTAAACAGATTCGAGGAGTCACATTTACTCGTAATGACACCGAAGATAAAGAAAAACGTCATACTGGAGTTATTGCTCAAGAAGTCGAACTAGTGTTACCTGAAGTTGTAGCAGAAGATAATTCAGGAGTTAAAAATGTTGCTTACGGAAACATGGTTGGGCTTTTAATTGAAGCCATAAAAGAGCAACAACAAATCATAGACAGTCAAGAAGATCGTCTTGAAAAATTAGAAAAAGTGTTATTAGAAAAAGGATTAGTATAATATGGCATATGATTTTCCTAATTCGCCGTCAACTGGTGACCAGTATGTATCTCCCATGGGAGTATTGTATGTATACGACGGCAGTTCTTGGACAGCAAACCCGTCTGCAATATCTCCTAACCCTTTTTATAATACTTTTAAGTATAGGACAATCTATACTAGAGGGTATGTAAGTTGCGGTTATCAAAACGGTAGCCCTTGGAGAAATTGTAACAGAACTATACATGCTACCGATACTACTACTAACCTTGGAGATGTTTTTGATTATACTTCTGCTTATATCAATGGCGGTTGGAGTGACTTCCATCACTATGTCTATGGTAATGGTTCACAGGCAGTTGGCGGCTCATCAACTTATACTTCATCTATAAATATGGCCACAGAATCAAACAGAAGTCATAGTGCAAACTGGGATACAAAATATTCAAGAGGAGATACTGCGGTACTAATGAATTCTAGTCTTTCTGCCGCATATATTACAGGTAGTACTGCGGCTCAAACCGATAAACATAACTTTGCTACAGATACTGTATATTCTACTGCCTATGCAGGTTCGATAACTAATGGTTATACTGGCGCTGCAATGACTGGTATGTTTGGAGAAACAAAAGGTTGGGTTAGTTGGGGAGCTAGTCTTGCCTTTACATTTGCAACCGAAACCTGGGGAAGTTTAAATACTATGCCTATAGGCAGCAATGACGGCCACGGTAAGAGCTTGTCTAGCAAACACGGATGGGGATATATAAAAGTAGGTAGTTACGCAAGTACAAGTCAAATATACAAGAACAACTTAGAGACGGGCGGAAATATAACAACAGGTTTATATTCGCCTGACACATCCGGAGAGGAAAACTTTGAAGTAGGGCAAAACTGGGGTTATTGCCTAGGAAACTATAACGGAAACCAAAATAACAACACATATAGGGTAAATTACCTAACAGATGCAATAACTGCCTTAGGATCTACTGCTCAACCAAAAGGACACGGCGGTATGAGTTCGGGTTGTTGCGGTTCAGCAAGTGCATTTTTATTAGGCGGTCCAGTATAATGAAACATTGTATAGCAAATTTTAAAAGAGAAATTCCTTCAATTGACGGAATGCAGTATGTCGTTAGCTTAGATCATTATTCGATCTTTAGTATGACAGAGGCTGCATGGGAACAATTTCCAAAAGATCAAGTATCCTACGAAGAAATTACAGAATTAGAAGCCACAGAAGCATGGAAATACTACGGTGACATTCGAGGGTACCGTAGTGCATATTCTGATGTAGAAGGTCTCGAACCCGACCCAGAAAGTCTTGCTGCCGGCAAGAGAAAAACCAAAGTTTACATAACTCCCGAAATCGAAGCTGCTGTAATTCTTCTTATGAAACGAATTTTTAAGAAAAACGTACAAGATGAATTTGACACCAGAACTTCACGAGAAGGGGAAGAAGCAATATTAAATACCATTGATGGGTTATCAACAATTCGAGAGTTGAACTACAAAAAAGAAGAATATTTAGGAACTGAAATGCCTAAAGCTCAATTACAAGAGCTGTTTCTTTGGGACAATGATTCTGACTCGAGAATTGGCAGGCACCACTTTATACCAAGTTTTTAAAAATGGAAAATTCAGATATTTACGCCCTTGTTGAATCACAAGGTGCATGGGCTATGAGCGATTTTCAAAGTCGCTATTTTGTGGTAAATTCGCAAGTTACGGATTATAGACGTGTCCGTCAAGCACTTCTTGAAATAGAAACTAGAATTGCTGCTAAAAAACAAATGGAGCGCAGTATTAAACGCACTCTAATTGAAAAACAAATAAAGAAGCGAGACTACGATCACGAAAGAGATCACCTAGGCCGAGAACTAATACTAGTGGACATCGAGCAATTAGACTATGATCTTAGTGTATATGAAAAAAAATTTAAAGTATGCGTAGAAGAAATAGAAGTGTTCACAAACATTGTTAAAAGCATTGTTCCCGATATTGAAACACTAAAAGAGTTTAGTAAAGTAAATGAGGAAGAAGAAAAGAAATATTGGATAACTCGCATGGCTAAACAGGCTGCGACTGACATGTTTGCTACAGGTAGAATTGGTCAAGGAAATTTAGATAGTATTGCTATGATGCCAGTTGAGGATCAGCAAGAAACTATTAAAGGTGCTTTAAAATATAACGGTATGTTGTCTAAAGGTATAGGAACACTAGAACGCACAGCTTTAGAAGAAATAGCTCATACGCCTACTGGTATCAAATACATATCTGATATGGTAGGAAATCAACATAAATTAGAAGGCAAAATTAAAGGTGAAGATATTTAGTATCCCACTAAACCCAAAATTGTCTGAAGAAGAATTTAACAAATTTCTACATTTTTGTAAGCAATATAAAGAATATATCTACGACATTTATTTTACTTGTAGAATTGCTCCATTTCTTCAAGACGCAATGGGAGATATCTTCATACAAACTGAAGATAATCTTTTTGCCATAGAAACTGCACTCTATGTGCAACGCGAAACAGGAATTCCTGTTAGTGCTACATTTAATAATTTAAATGTACGACCCGATCAACGCAATTTAGACATTTGGATAAGGAATTTTAAACCGCTATACGATGCAGGTATTAAAAACTGCACACTACCTCACACATCATGGATGCTAACTGGGCAGGTAAAGAATAATTTTCCAGAATTATTTGTAAAAAACACCATACTTAGAATGGTGTCAGAGCCTAGAGAAGTTGCAGCATTAGCAGAAGCAGGGTTTGATTATGTAAATTTAGATCGAAACCTGATGAGAGATCATGACAGGTTGCTTGAAATTAAACGTGTAAAAGAAAAATACGGAATAAAACTTTCGTTGTTGGCCAATGAAGGATGTCTAGGCGGATGCCCTATAATGGAAGAACACTTTGAATTTAATAACACACGGTCAAGTGGCCCTCAATATTTTAATGACCCAATAAGTCGAGTAAGTTGTTCTAAGTGGGAATGGGACAATCATGCCGTACAATTAAAAACAGCAAATTTTCCACCTTGGAGAGAAGATTGGGTTGAGTTTATAACAGATTTTGGTATTGACACAATTAAAATGCATGGCCGTGAAAATAATTCTAGGCTATTTGAAACACTCGAAATTATTGAAAGATTTGCAAATAACGAAGAAATTCTATTTGATCAATTTAACAATTACTTAGAAGAAACTAGTCTTGTAGAAAAACCAATAAATGCTTGGCGTAAAATAATTAAAAATTGTAAATTTAATTGTTGGGATTGTAATTTTTGTGATAAAGTGTGGCATGCAAAAGGAAATATAAACAATAAAAAAGTACAAGCGGTTGCACAGGCAATTGTGGATTCTGTACATACACCAGTTGATTCAAAAATTGAAGGGCTCACATCTGATCGTGTAAAACAACTATTAAACAGTTTTGGTAAAATATCAACCCATTATCTAGAAATTGGCTGTTTAAACGGTGCAACATTTTGTTCTACAATAGAAAACAATCAGCTAAAGTGCTACGCCGTTGATCATTGGGCAGAAGAAACGCAGGCGGCAAATAACTCTACTAATATTCAATCAGCTAAGGCAACGTTTATAGAAAATGTAAAAAAAATCAAAGGTAAAAATCAAATAAAAATGTTTGATTCTCACTTTATCGATGTTGACAAATCAGAAATAGAGCAAATTGATTTCATGTTTTACGATGCTGACCATAGTGCAGAGATAACTAGTTTAGCAATTACATACTTTTCTGAAAAGTTTAGTCCCGGTGCAATACTTGTATTCGATGATGCAAATTGGGAAGGAGTAGTTTCTGGAGTAAATGAAGGACTCAGTAAAGTGGGGTTAGAACCTATTTTTACAAGAATTATATTAAATGATGAAGAAAGTAAAGACGAATGGTGGAATGGTCTTTATATAGTGGTGTTAAAATAACCATAAATACATCAGCCAACATTTTAGGAGAAAATTATGGCCATAACTTATACATGGAAAGTCACAAGTCTTAAAGTAAAAGACGAAGGCGAAAATACAAATGCAGTAGTACAAACCTACTGGACAAAAACAGGCACTGATGAAGACGGCAATACAGGTATTTTTTCTGGTGCTACCCCTTTTACATCGGTAAACGTGCCCAGCGGAGAATTCGTTCCGTTTGATCAGCTATCAGAAGAAACAGTATTAGGCTGGATTCAATCGATTGTCGTCGGTCAATACGAAGAACATGTCAACGGAGTAATTGCAAAACAAATTGATCAGAAAGTCAATGTTGTTAAAGAAGTTGACCTACCGTGGGCTCCACCTTCGGGTACTGCAGATGGTAGCGGAACAGATACTCCTTCGCAGCCCCCAGTTTAATTTTAAAAAGGTTAGAGAATGAAACAAACACAGGCACCACAGCCACAAGTAGCAAATCAAGCAATCAACGAACCTGTAATTGATCTAAAAGTGTCTATCCAGACATTGAACACAATTATTGGTGCGTTAGATGAAATGCCTCACAAGGTATCTCGGTTTATTATTGATGATCTTGGACAGCAAGCTAGAGCACAGTTGCAACAATCTACTACTACAACCGTGCCCGACGGCCCGTTGTCTGACAGAGTAGTTCAATAATTAAACAAGCTCTAAGAGCAATTCTAGTTTTGCTCTAACAACTTTATTACTAAAGCTGTTTTTTACGCCCTGGTGTAAAGGTTTTGGCCAATTGTCAAAACTACACCAGGCGTATCCCGCATGTTCTTCATTTAGATGAGGTTGAAATTCTTTTTCTACAATTACTACATAGGTATTGTATTGGAAATTTTGATCATTACTGGTAAACAATTCTAAAGGTACAGTTTTTTTAATCCCAGAAACTTTGCCTATTTCTTCTTCAATTTCTCTCTTTAACGCATCAAATGCAGTGGCATCGGTTGGTTCTTTTTTGCCTCCAACAAGTCCCCACGTTCCTGCTGTTTTTCCTTGCGTTCTTAGCATCAAAAGAAACCGCTTTGTATCTTTTGCAAGAAACAATCCGCCACTACATATAATTTGATTTAGAGAATTAGACGCCATAGTCCTTTATCGTAGATACCTTCAAAACTCTTAGACCAAGTGTTGTTTTCCCATTTGTATTGAACACCTGTATATGAGTTAGTTATATAAACTACGTCTGTGGCATCGACTGAACTGAAGACTGTGTTCCATGTACTGCCATCCCATTCAATAATGTCATTAGCATACGCAACTGGATCTGTTCCGTTACTGTTTTTCCAAGCATCTGGCCCATCATATCCTGGAGTAGAATAGCTGTTGTTTACATTGATATTTTCTAAAATTAAATATCTTGTTCCGGCAACAGGGCCATTAGGATTAAATGTTTCGGGATTGATAATTGCATCAACTGTTCCTCTACCAGAAATGATTGTATTACTAGGAATAGTATCAGCGTCGATGTTCATTACCATCTTAGTTTCATCATATGGATCTAAACTAATATAAGCAACTATTTCGGTATCGTCTGATTTAGTAAGTCTAATCTGACTTAGCCCGGCTCTAAATTCTCCTGGATATAGATCTAGTAATCTTCTCCAGGATGTAACGTTACCTGGTATTTCGAGATTGATAGAATCTCCCTGACTAAATGAAGGAACTAATTTAGCTATATTATCTAATACTAACAGATCAAAGTTACCAGGAGTGACAATTGTTTGAATGTTGTCAGCAGTTAAAGAATCTAAAATGTAATCAAAATTACCATCTGCACCTGCTATGACTCCTTCGGCAGTTGTATAAGCAGAAGTAATAATTTTTGTAATAATTCCTAACTGTTTAACCTTTGCAGGCGCAGTAATCCATACATGACTTTCAAACAACATACTGAGTATATCTATATCCTGTTCTGTTCCTTGAGGTATAGCTCGACTGCTCCAAGTTTGCCCAGTTAAAGTTAGTACACTGATACTGGTCCAATCGATAAAATTATCTGTCGTCTGAAGTTCTAGGCTAGGATTAAACAATACAGCAATTTGTTCCCATAGTTGCAATTTTTGTTCTGTATTTGTTGTCCATATATCTGCTGCAAAAGTAGCAAGATAAGGGGTCGGCATAATACGTTCAATGGTATAATTTGAACCTTGCGTATTCAAATATTCTTTACCTTCTTGGTCATAACTTCTTTCCCTAATATTGATCTTGCTAATAAACGTAGGATCTTGCATTCGAGGACGGTCAAATTGTAGATCTTTAATATAGCAGGCAATAAATGGAGCACTGGGAATAGTATTCTCGCTGTTCTTTTTAAGAATCTGACTAACCTGTCTGTTCATATCTCCATATCGAACCGGAACTCTTACAAGTTGCCCCTTAGCATCCTTGTAACTAAAGTTACTCATAATTCTCATAAATTGTGTCAAGTATCTTCGAACT
>JACCDO010852327.1_pt1 | contig 18771 bp, 18 predicted proteins | sample 7446101 | NCBI WGS metagenome assembly JACCDO01 (sample SAMN15323440, study PRJNA562643) | freshwater metagenome | isolation source: river surface water | place: USA:Blue River Watershed | collected 2017-08-16 | reverse complement strand
TGAGATGAAGTACAGAACCATGATGTTTGATTGTGCTAATAATGATGATATGTTTGGTTATATTCATACTGATTCTAAAACGGGATCAATTGCATCCATAGGTACCTTATGTAAAATTACTGATAGGTAGTATAACATCACAAGTATTTTTTTACCGACTAACTTACTAATTACGTTTTAAGACAACTGTTGGAGGACGGACGGCAATATATATATGTTGAAGGTGAGAACAATCAATATGAATATCCATACCACTTACTTTTTTTTTTATTTTCTAATTTATGTAGGTGTGAGTAGGTTCAGAGTAAGAAAGATATTAAAAACGCTTCCCTACGTAACAGCAGAAATTGAACCAAATATCACTGACGAGTTACCGGTTGATCTCTTAGCAGAAGCAGCGTTAATAAAACTAGAAAAGGAGGTTTATGACAGTTTAAAGTATTACATGAGACTTATGAAGACGTATTCAGGCAATAAAGATATATACATATCTAGATCTTGTAAACGCAATCGACCAATTGGTACCTCTACATTAATATCACCAAGTGGTCCTTCAAAGTCCGATCATTATAGGCGAATAAATTTTAGTTTTTCATTAGCAAATATGATCAAAATGACACATCCAACAGAATCTCAATTATTATTACAAACACTAAATCTGAATAAGCGTCTTGAAGCGGAAAAAATCATATTGCAACAAGCAAGCGAATTGGTTGCAGATCAATTAATTAAAATGGATGTACTCACTGCAGATACACGCGACGGCTTAAAAATGAAATCATTTAGTGATGATCACGACGACGACATATTACCCGAAGAGTTTTCGGATACTAGAAAGTCGGATGAAAAAGATGAATGGGACATAAATAACATTGAATAATAATTTTCTATATTGTATAATACTACTTTTTTTTATTCACAGTTTTTTTAGGCTTGTTCACTTTAGTATCCTTTTTACTCTCCTTTGCTTTGATTTCATTTGTCACTTCTTGGTTCATTTCTACCTGCATGACTACAGGAGACCCAGATGATCCTAGATCATGATACATGGAATCAGTATCATTCGTCAATAATTTTCCCGTGCCGAACATTTTACATTTACTTGCTTTATCATACTCTACGAGTACTTGTCTAATTTCGTAATTGCTTTTCGTGACATTTCCAGCCGCATCTAATTCGTCTTTAGCTAAATCCCACGCATTTTTTTGATATGACGATTTTAGCAATGGATCTCCACCATTTTCCAATAACAATCTTAATGCTTTTGTTGAATTATGAAATACAGCTATACAACAACAACTCCATCCTTTTAAATCTCTCGAATTTGGATTAGTTTTAAAAACTTGTGCTTCAATTGATAATTCATTTTCAAGTAAATCCCAGTGGTCTTTATCAACATTTTTCCAATAAGTCAGTAAAAAAGATGTTAACGTTTCGTTATTAGCTTGAACTGCAATCGACAATAATGATTGACCTAACTCATTTCTACATTCTGCAGTTATCCTAGGCTTTATATTAAACTTTTCTGCCTCAGAAGCGACCGTTGTTAACATTTTTTTAATTCCCTCCAGGTCGCCAATTTTAGCCATTTGTATCAATTCCAATCGTAACTTTTGTTTTGCAAGTTGTTCCCGCTCAGCAGATGTCTTTATTCGTTCCTCAATTTTAGCATATATATGTCGCTTTCTACTTTCGATCAACGTAGCAGTTTTATTTCTATCCCATGATTGTATTAATTGTCTAAGCTGTTCGGTTTTACATACATCGAAACATGTCTCCATACTTGTAAGTGAACAATATAGATTAAGCTTAGCATCGACTGTTTTAATATAAATGATAACTATATACCTGATTTTGTCGAAAATATCTGGATCACCACCTACTTCTAATAACAGCAACGAAATTTCATAAAATCCGTTAAAACAGCTTCTCCTTAGCAGTTGAGTATATGAATAAATGTATGAATGTAAAAAATAAGAAAAAATGGATGAACAGAAAACAGGTTAAAAGTAAAAATGTCAGTTTTTCACCACAATGGAGTTCTCCCAGTATCACTTGCTTTATTCGGATCACATCCAAGTTCAAGAAGATATGATACAAGGTGCACATGATTTTGAGCTGCAGCTTCAGATAGCGCCGAATGTTTTCTACAATCAGTAGATTCAATATGATATCCTAAATCAATCCATCGTTTGACTTCTTCTAAATTCCCATCGAATGCAGACTCTACTAATTCTACGGAATTCCGAACGATTTCTGATGCTCCATAGAGGGAAGCAACTTGTTCAATCATATCACTAGTATCTACATTTCTTTCATCGTTGCTAGTTTTAATATTTTCTACAACTTTTATAACTTTCATGTATTTCCTTAACAATGGGTGAATATAATCAGTTGAAGTAACAATAATAAATACAAAATCTGGCGATAATATTGCTTCACTAGGATTAGGATCTCCTAGATCTACTTTTAACACAGAAGTCCATACATCATCCTGTAGAAACATATCCCTGCATATAATCTCTTTAGGAAATTCTTTAGATTTAAAAATATTTTCTTCTACAAGTCCTTCTGTGGTATTCATTTGAACTGTCATTGTACGTCCGTGGAGCATGGCACCAACTAAATTTCGATTTAAATTTCTAGCATTCATAACGGTTAGATCTTCAAAATTCACAAAAGAACCAAGTTGATACTTTAAAAAACGTCCAGCTTGCTCTGTAGTATCGATTATTAATGGGAATTTCTCATTCACATATAAACATTCCTCAATTGCACTAGGCAGTTGTTTCAGTGATATCGACATAGGAGTTTGTGCATCTTCTTCCGTTATAATTGACGAAGCTGATCCCATAGTTGCTAGTTCGTCATTTTACAAATCAAACCACGAAGTGAAGCTGAAGTTAGAGCAGTTTAAAGAAAAAGAAAGCGAAAGTTTGCTGCAAATCTACGTCCTTAGTAAATAAGGCTTAGATAGTTCGTACCATGAACTTCATGGTCTGAACTTTCTCAACCATCACAGCGGCTGTGACACAGCTGTCTGACAGTGTCTGCAATACTGTACCTGTACCGGTAGAATTTTTCAGAATTTGTTCAGAAACTTTTTCCTGAGTGAGTGAGGAAGTGAACCAGTGGTATATTTACACTTTCAGCGAATAATTATAAAAGACAATAAATTACATGAACGTAAATTATACTTTGAACCCACTTGTATCTGGTATAATTTTGTCTCTAAATTTCCAAGGAGTTTTCTTTCTTCTTTCATCTAAATCTTCATAATATCGATTCAGAAATTGTTGAATCGCATTTTCAATATCATCAGCATCATAATCATCATCACTACTACCATGCCGTTTAGTGGGTTTGAATTTTTTATATATTTCATCTTCAAGTTTTTTAATTGCATCATCTCTGTCAGCTTCAAAGGTATTCAAACGTTCGAAAAAATCCTCAGCGACTTGTTTAGTAAATTTAAGAACATCAATATCTTCAACAACTACAATTTTGCCAGTTTGAGGGTCATATCTATGTTGCGCTGGTCTTTTTAGTTTACTTAATTCTTCAGTCAACTTTATTCTCGCTTGCTCACGTAATTCGGAGTAATGTTTTTCTCTTTCAAAAAATTTACGTCGTACAGCATTCCATGAAATTTTGGGTTTATAAGCAACATTACATCCCAAACATTTATTTCTTTTTTCTTGAATATCATCATATGATTGCTCAGCTCCACACGACGGACAATTTTTTTTGTCAAGTTTTTGTTTGTACTCTTCTTTTCCTCTAGCTGTTTCTAGATCATGTAATTTACTCCTTTCTTTACTTTCAATATTTCCAATAAATCTCAAAAACCTAGCATTACTATCATTATCTTTAGCTTCAGAATCATCTCCTTTACTTTCCGTTTGCTGTCGTTTACTATGCATAGGCTTAAATGTACATTCTTTTGCATCATCATACAAAGAATATCGTAAAGTTGGATCGTTTGCCAATTCGGCCGATGTGTAAGCTTGATGAGTTGGTTGAACCAAATGGTTAATATATTTTAATTTTTCCTTTTTTACATTTTTCGCTTTTGTCTTTGATTGAGCTTTGCTATCACGCATTTCTTTATTTCTGGCTTCTACAACTTCTTTCATGGATCTAAACAACATTTCCTGACTATATGACGAGAAGGAAGATCGCAATGATCTTGTTATGTGATCTTCTCGTTGTAACCTTTCTGCTATTAAAGATGGTTTACTGGACCAATTTGAACAATATGTTCCATCAGTAATAGTTGTTGAATAATTTGACTTAGCATCATTATCAAAACTTAATCGCTGCAAGTATCTATCCATGTCATACGACTTTGATTTATTTGTAAATTGAGAATCGTTATTAAACGTTAAATTTTTTTTAATTTTCGGCATACTATTATCCATAGAAACTCTTGGTGAAATAGGTAATTGCTTTTCAACGGCAATTTCAGCTGCAATCTGAAGTAAAGTGCTATTTTCCTTCTTTGCTTCAATTGTCATTTCAGCGTCTATGACCTTAGCAGCTTCTTGTAATGCTTTTAGATTCGACGAAGCAGTACTTACATTATTGATCAAGTTTTCAGTTTCGATTTCAACTTTATCAACTTCAACACTACCAGCTAATATAGTCTCTACCCTAGATTCTGAAGCTTCCATAACAACCACGATGATGTAAAAGTTGCCGTTAAGTTTCGTATAAGTGAATTCTTAGTTGACAAAAGTAACTTAGTCAAAGTTTGTCAACTGTCATCATGATGTACCGGTATTTCATATATTACATAGACACAGTTTTGCAAGTCAATTAGCTAGCTTATTTGGCATCCGGTCAAACCGAGAGATGTTACCATGAGAAAAGTCCCCTTGTTGTGTGAAAACGATCTCTTATCTTTTCGAGTCCAGGTGGTTATCATATCACATGGCCGGCCGCAAATAATCGTTGACGACGACGTGAGCTCAGATCTGAAAATTTCAGATTGTGTGGGTTTTGAAGGGGACAAAAGATCCTACAGCAATAATTCGTAGAGATTAAATCCGCTATTTTTGTTCGAATATGGATTACTTGCCAAAGTCTCCAACAAGAAGAAAGTCATTCAATAACACTTACGAAATATTTAATCATGAAGATATATCAGATGCACAAAATCTGAGTAAAAGTCTTAAACGTACATTAGCCGGTTCAAACTCGCCAATTATTACATCACCTAAAAACGATAACACAGAAAGTAAAAATGGCCAAAATAGCCCCATAAAATCACCAAAATATAGTCATAGCAATAATAATTCTCCCGTGAAATCGCCTCTGTCACATAATACTCAGGATCGTTTTATTCCGTCCAGAAATATTATTAATTTTGATTACTGTAACAATATTCTATTAAAATCATTACATGACGAGAATATAAATCCGACCAATAATAATCCTACTCGCACAAAAAGAAATTGTGCCTCATCAATTTTACAGGAATTCAATATAAGCACTTTGAGTGATAATAGAAGATTAATATCATGTTTTGATAATAATTCTACTCCAATAATACAATCATTACTGTCACCAAAGCGAGATAATTTCGCATCTATAGATTTATTAGATAGAATATGCACAAATAGTACTGATGATTTTGCAATTGGTAATCATTCATCATCAGGATTTTCGCCTAATGGTAGTAGAAATAGAGTATTGCCCACCGCCCCATCTAGAATTTTAGATGCGCCAGATTTACTAGACGATTACTACTTAAATTTATTACATTGGGGAAAAAACAATGTCATAGCTATTGCACTTCATCAAAGTGTTTATTTGTGGCACGCAGAGGATGGTAAAATAGATAGATTAGTTAACTTGGAGGGAGCTGATGATCACATTACAAGTGTTCAATGGTGCGAAGAAAATGAAACATATTTGGCTGTCGGAACTAGTTTCAATAATATTGAAATTTGGGATTGTATTGAAAAAAAAAGAGTAAGAGTTTTAAATGGTCACATCAATAGAGTATCGTCGTTATCCTGGTCAGGACTAACTATTAGCTCAGGTTCTAGAGACTCGCAAATTATAAATCATGATATTAGATTAAGCCGGCACATTCAAAGTAAATATATCGGTCATGAGCAAGAAGTATGTGGATTGACGTGGAGTACAGATGGTATGACATTAGCGAGCGGTGGTAATGAAAATTTATTGTGCATATGGGATGCTCGCAAGAGTAACAATACTAATACATTAGCAGATTCATCTCAATATTCTGCTAGATTGATAATTGATGATCACAATGCTGCAGTAAAGGCATTAAGTTGGTGTCCGTATCAGAGGTATGATAGAATTACATGTAAAACGATCTCATTATACTTACTAAATTAATTCTAGGAGTGTTTTGGCGAGTGGTGGTGGTACTGCAGATAGAACAATTAGAATTTGGAATACTGCATTAGGAACAAATCTGAAAACAGTAGACACTGGATCTCAAGTATGTTCGATTCAGTGGAACTGTCATCAAAAAGAACTTGTCTCTTCCCATGGGTTTTCTGATAATCAACTGATACTTTGGAAATATCCTACAATGACAAAGGTTCAAGAATTTACGGGTCATACAAGTCGAGTTTTGCATTTAGCAAAATCGCCATCAGGTGGAACCATTTGTAGTGCAAGCGCAGATGAGACATTACGTTTTTGGGATATATTTGAGAGCCCTCATACAAAAAATAAAAAGACTAACGATTTTAAGAGTAATAACAATTTTTTAAATTCTAGTATGACGCTACGTTAAAGTTAACTGGTTTGTATTGTAATAAAAAAATACAATTAATTACATGAGTGTTATCATTTAAATTCATTTATATATCATCGTCACAAGCTAATTTGATAGCTCTCACTAATCTCCTACAATCAGACTCTATCTGACAACCAATTTTTATAACTTTAGTGGGTGCGAACATGCCATTATCAATTTGTACATAAAAACACCAAAAATCAACAATTTTTAATGGATTGGTTGAATAGTTCTTCTTCTTCACTTCACTTACCTGATATTTCCCACTACTATTTAATACAATTCTCACAACATCGTCATGCTCATTTTCCATACATGCCTCTTTAGACGTGTATACTCTTATTACAGAATCTAAGACTGTTACGTAAACTGAAGTCCATTTTCTAGATGTAACTAAGCCAAAATTGCAAAATTTTGCTGCGCAAACACACGATGCAAAGGCGCTTTCATCGTTCGATGATGGATCGCCTAAAGTTGAATACGACATTATTTCGATGGTTAATTTAGCTTTGTACTGAATGCGAAACTATTACCAGGTAGGGCCTGGTACGACGAAACTGAAAACCAATACTAGTTGTTTAAAAAAAAAGAAATGAAAGTGAACAAAGCCGACCTGATAAGAGAGACCAATATCGTGTACCTATTCAACAAATATTTATACTCTTTTCCGTTCTAAATATCCTTACAAACTTTAGCGACTAGTGACTTACCGGTAGTACAGAAAACAAAGTTTGATACAAAAATAAATAAAATAAACGCAGCGAATCAGCAGCTGGCTGAATTTCAGCGACCTTAATTTTGGGATCATTCGCCAACAATATCAAATAAAAGCACGGGATATAAAGGGCATATGGATCAAACCTCATCTTCCGGTAGTGATGCTAAATTAATGCTGAGCGATGTTGAAACTAATGGCAAAAAGTTAAAAAGTGTGACCATAAAACCTGACACCATTAAAAAGTCAGTTAAAATAACTAAGTATGACAATCCTTCAATACCGAACACACCATTTATAATTCAGAGTGCAACATTACACGATCTTTGTGATTCATCATTTGTTAGAAAAAATAAATTAGTGAGAAATAAAAGAAAAAACCAAGAGTCTCATAGTATTGTGATTGGTAATAGTAAAGCTGGAGGAAATAACAATGAGAAATCCGGATCTTCTAATAATATTTTTAACAAACCACTACCACCAACGCCACCACCGCAACCACCATCGACAGTAAATGGGTTGGCTGGATCTAGTGATATACCAAAAGTTGGACCTCAAGTAGAATTTATTAATGGTAAAATTATGATTCGAGAATCGTCTTTAGTCGTTAATTATGATAATGCTTCAAATATACAAGAGTATGAAGAGGTAACAGAAGGTATTTATCCTACCGCTACGTATGCATCCTTTTTGAATAGACGTCCAACTCCTATTTGGTCTATGGAAGAAACGAAATTGTTTTATACTTGTTTACAAAGGTGTGGTACTGAATTTTCTGTAATGCAAACTTTTTTCCCTAATAGAACCAGAAAACAGTTAAAACGAAAGTTTTATAAAGAAGAAAGGGAACACCCGCTATTAGTACAGAAAGCTTTGTATACGTCATTACCACTACCTGTTGATGTATTTGAGGCAAAGTATAAAGTAGAGAGTAATCAACATAATACAATAAAGAACGAATCGGACGATGAAGTCACAACAATTGAAAGAAACGATAATGAAAATGGTAATAACAGTATAAGTATCACCAGCGCAAATGTCAATAAAGATGAGAATAAAACGGATAAGAAATATAATGAAAATAGAATGACGACGGCAATATTACAGTACGAACCAGATTCAGACGGATGGATAGATTTATAATGTTGTTATAATGTACATATTTTTTTTTTATTACAATGTTCTAATATTATATGGCATACTGTCAATATTTGGATCTATATCGAATGGAACTAATATACTTATTGAATAAGTATTACTTTCAACATAATGAAACCAACCTGATGAAAAAATTTTAAGTAATAACTATGAAATGGTTCCAATAGAGAGAATAAGAGAAATATACCTGGTGGTGTGTAAAGCATATCTGAATGATTCAATGTGGCATTAAAAAATGCACAATCTTGAACCAATGGATATTCTTGTCGTACAGGAGAATTTAAAGAACGCGAATTCAAGTATTCATGAAAATTTACAGGGACAGTCTGCGAATTATTAACATTTATAGCACTCAAACCTTTCTGCTTATTTTTATAGTATAAGTTTGATGCATCACTTGGTGGACATAAAATAAATGTCTTGGTTCCATGAATTTGATTTAATAATCCATGACATAAATCGAAATGACAAGGTGTGATACAACCTTTAGTTGATATCCATAATCCTATGTTGTTTTTGTTTATGCAATGATCGCTAACTATTGAATTGATGGTTAAAGCATCATGACTGGTAAATATTTGAGGAAATTTACTGGCGTACAACCTTAAATATGATAATTTATCCTCGTTATTTTCTAACTCAACAAACGCGTCTCGTAGGGTACACACTTCTTTCATACATAAATCATTATAGAGAAAATTCTTATTATCTTTACTTATAAGTAACTCAACGTCTTCCCGATGGCATTTAACAAACACTTTATCCATGACTTCTTTATTAGATAATGACCATACACAATCTGTAAATATAACTGGTTTCTGACATCTAAATTCATTTGTGAATCTGTAAGCTTCTGTTATTGGAATCCTTTCAACATTGCAAGCTGTTATATCACCTAAATATGAAATTTTAACTCGTTCACTACGTGCTATGAAACTACCCGTACCTACCTCTTGGTGAAAATATTCATCAAACATCGTTGTTTTGCATTGCGATCTTACCCTCCTTGATATTTCTGAATCGAGAAAGTCTGTGTACTAGAAGCATGAAAAAAAAAAAAATAATAATAAAACAAAATCTGTAAAGAATTGCATTAAAGGTTCAAACCTTTACAAAAAGATAAATATTGATCATGGAATAAGTTCTTTTTTTTTAAAAGAAATGTATATATATATCATGAAAACATGTGTTTCATTAAAGCTTAGACATAACAACAATAACAATATAAATACAACAACATATTCAGTAGTAATAATGTATTAAATTGAACCACCAAAGGGTTGTACAGGACAATATAAACGAAACATTTAACTTTTCGCTAAAAACAATTACAATTATTACAAATCCAAAACAGTACCACAATGATTGCAACAGACTTTCTTATTTCCGTAACTTAACTGTAAAGTTAAGTTAGCATGATCTAACTTCTTTTCCTTTAATATTGCTGTTATCTCAACAACACTTCGTATATAGTGCCTTCGCCTTACTCTTGAGTCTTTATGAGGCACAGGTAACAGATTATTTTGATCTAAATTGGCAAAGTTATCAGAGTAAATCCAACCATTATTATCACTACCTATAACATTCATATCTATTTCCCATTTTGACTTATCTTCATACTTCCAGCCATTTACTAAAGGAGGCGATGGATCTGGAAATGTCGTTGATGACCCATTTGGCCATTGATATGCGCTAGGATCACCTTCAGACCACTGTAATTCATCGCACGACCATCCTATCACTGGACTCCATCTTTGATTTTCATGAATTTCGACTACCCAACTGTTATTTATTTCATCGCCTTCGTCAGCAATATTATCACCCATTGTGCCTATTTTTTTCCTCCTAATTTATTTCCCTATCTATCAAATTTTTTTGTCCTGATGGCCAGACCGTTACAATAACCTAACATTGTTAGCAATCGATCAAGAGTCATCAGTTTTAATATATGGCATAAAATTGATAAACTGTGTAAAATAAAATTCTATTGGTTTATTATTTTCATTTATAGATTAAAGTTATTTGATTCAAATACAAGTAAATTGTGCGCAGCTATAAGAGTTATCATGAAGCATATGTTCGCCGATTATTATTATTTGATTCCATATATTTGATCAAACAAAATTTTCAACAAACCCTAACATTGCGGCCCTATGATACTTACCATTAAATCACTGAATAGGTAAAAATACAAGGAAAAATGTCTGATGCGTTAGTTTGGCATTTGATTCGCGACCACAACTCCTTCTTGGTCCGTCGTGGCAGATCAAGAGTTGCTGGTGAAGTGCAATTTAGTAAAGAGCCTGGAAATGTATTGAACGTAAACACATTCAAATTTTCAGGATTAGCAAATAATAAAACCATCGATGTTTCTTCCGAAGTTAAAGATGCTAAGACAAAGAAGGCAGGTAAAAGTATCAAGAAAGCTGTTGTGGTTGTTAAATCTAAGTCTGTAGATAAAAAGGCTGTGAATAAACCAAAGCTTTCGGTAGATAAAAATGTTACTATTGCTAGCTGGAAATTAAATAAAAAAGCAACAGTTCCAGATTCACATGCAATTCTTAACACTCTTGAAAAGGATGGATATCGCAAAGATTTAATTTCCGCTGCTAAACATCGTTTGAGTAAATTATATAAGGCTAGTTGTGTTAAGAATAAGACCGCTCCAGGTGCTGTTGTTGGAACGAAAAGACACAGTAAAAAATAAAATAGTAGTGTTGCTTCGTTATAATATATAAATAATAAAACAATAAGTATTTAATCTTACTATATTACAATATCGATAACTTAATGAAACATTAACTTTACTTCGCTTTTACTTAAGTGAAGATAATAATTGGTACATTAAGTAATAATAATTCAGCTAAAATAACTAAAAACATTTATTCAATTCTAATTAGTAGATGAGATCGGAATGAACTTAAGGCCGTGATAACGTTTCTTCATGTCATCATCAATAGTCTCATCAACTGTATCTGGAGTTGAGACAGCAGTTAATATTGTAGATTGACTAGAAAGACCATCTTTCATGATTAGTGATATTTTTTTTACTCTTCTCTTCCGCTTTTTAGTTTTATTTTGTGTCGAAACTATCTTATCTTTACGTTGATTTCCAACAACACTTTTACGAACATTTGATTTTGGTGCTTTAGACTTTGTATGTGTACCACTGGACTCACCAATCTGTTTATCTGATTTGAAATTTGACGTTTTAATAAAAGATTCGTGAGTGTAAGAAAATGGGTCGTTTTGAGATTTATCGTGTTCTTCTAACAGCAGTATGTGGTAAAAAATTATTTTATTAATCAATAGAATGCAAAATTATTTTAATATGTAAGTAGATTAATAGCATATAATATAACATACCTGATATCGTCTCGGATAATTTTATTCTCATTTTTGATTTTCGATTAACTTGTACACCCAATTCTGAATCTAAAATTGCTTTCGAACTATCATCATCGTATTTAACAAATTCATCCTTGTTCAAATTGTCAAAGTAGTAACTATTTATTGACATTGGTACAGCGATTTTACGCCTGGAAAATGTTTTTATATTTTCCTGTAATTCTTCTTGCAATTTTCGTTTCTTATTTGAATCAGTGATTAATTTTACGTTTTTTACTTCTTCGTCTTGAGTAGATTCTTTAATTAATCTATTAATTTGTTCTGGTGATTCTCCTTCGGATATTAGAGTCCCTTCCTCGTTATCCGACTCATTTAGACTGTCGTCTCGAAATGGTGTCTTTCTCATTTCTTCTTCTTCTTTTTTTGACATCTCAACAGATCCTGGGATCCCATGACTCATGAATGAGGTCCCGAAAATTCTATGCCAATAAGACGCAATAGATTGCCAATACCAATCCAATACATATATGTATATTTACACCGGAGGCGTTAAAATCGTGAAGAATGTCAGGTGAGAGTCGGCATTTACTCGCCGACGAGAAAGAAAGTACAGAAGGTACAACGGCAGTTTCGGGCACACCTATTTCATCTGGTAGTAGTGTGGATGAGTTAATTGATAATATTGGTTTTGGATGGTACCAGTTACGTCTCGCAATTTTGATAGGTATTGCTTTATTAGCAGAGGGTATGGAGATATCGCTAATTTCGCTTATCCAAGGGTGTGTTATAATTACCTTTGATGTAAGCACTGTTTATGAAAGTATTTTTTCATCAATCGTATTTCTAGGACAGATATCCGGTATGATACTGATTGCTCCATTGGCAGATCTATACGGTAGAAAAATTGTTATTTTATTAGGTTATTTTCTAATAATGGTTTTTGGATTAGTTTCATATGTGTCACCTGATATTTGGTTCCTTATAGGTATTATTACAATGTCTATCATACCTTTATTCTTATTACTTACCCATATTAATTACTTATTACTCATAATTATTACATGTTAGTGTGTCGTTTCTTTGTTGGGGTAGGAGTTGGAGCAAGTCAAGCTATTTCATATGATCTTTTCATAGAAACTTTACCATCAAAATATAGGTCAAGGACGATATTTATGTCAGGTTTTGCTATACTTGGAGAAGTTTTAGTTGTGGGTTTAGGATGGTGGATTATACCTTTATATGGTTGGCAATGGCTTGTCTTCGCAGCGGCATTGCCAGTTACTATTATAAGTGTCCCAACTTTTTTCTTCGTTGATGAATCTCCAAGATGGTTAATTTTACAAGGAAGACATAATGAAGCTGAAGCTATAATAAAAAATATGGCTGCGGTTAATAATTCCAATATTTTAGTAAAATTAAAAACTTCAAAGTTAGATACAAATGACAGTACATTTCAAGAACTAATTTCTCCTATATATATTAAAACGACGATTGTAATTTGGTTGACATGGTTTTTCGGATATTTTATAACAACTTCGATGTTTTTATTAGTTGCAAATATTTTTAATACAGCTAATGATGATGATACTTGTTCTTACGATTACGGTTACATATTTTTATCCGTCAATTTAGAATTTATTGGTTTATTTATAGTGTCGAAACTAGTCAATCACGTCGACCGCACGATGATTCAATTTTATGCATATAATAGTGTTGCTGCTATTGTTATGATTTTTGGATTTTTATATTCAAATAATTTTATGACTATATCTGAAGTATTTATTATGTTTACAAAGATTTGTTTACCAATTGCAATTATAATAACTTGGTTACAAACCAGTGAATCATACCCCACTGAATTACGTGGAAGAGGTCATAGTGTAGCTTGTGTAATGGGAAAGTTAGGAGCATTTTTTGCCGTGTATTGGATAGATGATATTACAGTTTATCACATGCTTGCTGGATGTTTAGTACTTTCATTTTTTGCTGCTGTAGCAGCTGTTAGTGCAAACTGGATACCTGAAACAAGATATAATAAATTTGATGATAGAAATTAGATTTTGTTTTACAATAATTATATTTATTACAAAACTTAAAATTTAGCCATACCGAGACTATGTCTTAATAAATCTCTAGTTACTAAACCTCTCATATCATGTTTATCCAATACATTTAACCATAAATTTTCATTAACATCATAATAATATTGTAACATTCCTGAAATTGGAGTTTGAATAATCAATTTTTGAATCACACTATCAATAGTGAATACATAATAACCTTTTGATCCAGTATTTAAAGTTATTCTCTCGTTATTTTTCTCGTTTTTATCCCGATTAAGTGAAAATGAAGTATTTGCAACTAAAATGGGTTGCAAAGCTGATTGTATATGATTTAAAACATCACAGCCCTTCGAATTGAAATCAAATGCTTGCATATTGTCACTAGACACTTTTCTCTTTCTGGTAGTTGGTTCCACAGAAAAATTTTTGAACAAAATATTGATACTTCTATACGGTAAATTTACACTCCCAAGAGCGATTATACTTCGCATCTTTCTCAAAGCCATCACACCAAAATGGTAAGATATTCTACTACCGAAGGGCGATTTAAACGCTAAAATAATAATGAGTCAAATATTTTGACACAAATGACACAATTAGAGGCTCAAACTGTTCAAATAATGATATTTAATAATCTGAAATGCTGAATTTCAGCAGCAAATTTCGATCATACCGGTTTCTATGACGATTTGTTGATTTCTAAGAAGTTTAAGATGACACAAGGTATATATTTATAGTGCTCTAGGTGTTAAAGAATACACACAAGTCTTTTTCGAGATGTTGCGGTGTATAAGTAACTTAGTATATCGGCAGAATATATGTCTATTTACCGAAAGTCAAAATAAAACTACCGCAGCTGCGTTTAATGCATTTATTTAAATGTATAACTTCTTTTCAATAATTTGACAATAAAACATACCGGTGCCGTAATCCGTCGTATCAATCCGATTAAAATCGGTCCGTGATGTCCTGCCCATATTGGACATTTTATAAAGGAATTTCCTTGAAAAATTTCGAATCCATTAAACTAAACTTAAACCAATCTAAGTAAGTTCTGAAATTTTCTTTGTTCAAGGGAAGAATTTGTCCGACTTATGCATCAATAAAACACGAAATAGATGCGAATTGGTTTTTTTTCAGGTGTTGGTCTGGGTATATTGCTGTCGACTATTATTCTTTTACTTTATCGTTCATTGACGATTACGAATTCACTATACAATGATGAGGTTAGTAGCAATATTTTATACTTGCAAAATAGTTCGTATGAAAATGTTAATAATTTTGAGAGTAATAAATATTTGAACATTAAAAACAAAGTGAGTACAGCTACTGAGACTATAATATCGAATCAAGTTGATAAAAAGTCGTCTTTTTTATCGCCAATTGAATCAAAAAATCCAATAAACTTAAATTTTGATAATAAGCAGCAAATTAATAAGCAATCAATTTGTCCTTATAATTTTAAGGTTTATGTGTATGACTTACCCCAGCATCTAAAGTCAATATATGTGTCGGAAGAAGCTAGAATCAATAAAACATTGCATATATGTCAAAAATGTATTTTAGAGCAGTTTTCAATCGAATATATTATGTATGATTTTTTTACTAAATTTTGTGGTAGAACACATTATCCTGACGAAGCTGATTTTTTTTATTTACCCATAATACGTGATGCAGAATATAGGGTTATGTTAGATAGTAAAGGAACGCATAATAAAAGAGCGCCATCGTTAACGGAACAAGCCTTATTAGATATTATTGAAAAAAATGATGATGCAAAATGGTTAGAAATATTTAATACCACATCAAAATACTGGAAGCAACACAAGGGGTCGAATCATATAATAGTCATGCCCGCTCCCGTGACAAATTTACGCCATGAAAGTAGCCAAAGAGGTTTTTTTCACTACATGGTTCATTTGTACCCGCCTATATTCTTAGCTTTAGAGTATTCCGCATCTTTTGTCAAAGAATATCCCTTATGTTCATCTGAAAAAAATATTTTGATGCCATATCCGACAACAGACCCAGATTTATTTAATGGCAAGCTTCATAGTGGGGTCGTTAAAAGAGATTCATTAATGTATTATGCTGGTGGATTACATGGGGATTGTATAGAAATTCGTAGAGCTATGCACCATATACTAAGGAATAGTTCAAATTTGCCAGGAGTGTTACCTGATGTTCGTTCAATTCAGGCTGAAAGAGAACATGGTTTCCGAGCCGCCACATTTTGTCCTGTGCCCGTTGGCGATTCGCCATCGTCTAAACGAATGTATGACGTTTTAAATTTCGGTTGCATCCCAGTTATTTTATCTGATGATCTAGTTTATGCTTTCACTTCTCCTGTCGGTGGTACAATTGATGAGTCCATTTTTGCAATAAGGCTGCCTCAAGCAATTGTACAATTTTCCAGTGATGTAATGTTAGAACGTTACAAGGACAAAAAAGAGCAATTTGGAAAATTGCCCACCGGAGATTTACTGTTTGATTTACTAGTACAAGCGAAAAGTGAAAATGCAGAATACTATAAAGGAATTTATGTGAATCCACTTATTCAAATATTGCAAAGAGTTTCACAACAAAATATTCAAATTCTTAGATCGGGTGTAGAAAGTGTAGCACCCAAATTTAGATACTATAAAATCACTGAAAATATGACAACAATTCCCACCGCAAACCATATCTATCCTGACGGCGGTGCATTAGATTCGATGGCTGCAATGCTTTCATTGAGAAAAAGTCAAGGCATACATAAGATAACGGAATCATGCCAAACGGAGAGATTCGCGACAGGTCATAAGTATTTGGGTAGATTTCCTTGTGAGTATGAGCCTAATCCAAAAAATGATAATAGAAAATTAATTAATACTAGTAATAGCGAAAAATATACTGATAACAGTGATTCGAATTTGCGCCAATTTTGGCCTGTGTTTAATACTAGTTTTCTTCTCAGTGTCAAATTGTAATTATAGTACATAAAATAGCATGAACAAAACAAGTTTACAAAATCACATTACATGTACCTAAATCATTAATTTATAATTGATTAATGATTACTAATATTATCATTCTTCTTTAAATTCCCATTTAGCCCTGCAAAGAGGACATTCCTGTCTTATATTCTGTTGTGATTCTAACCATTTCATTAAGCATTGCATATGAAACGCATGACCACATGTACCCCAAACTGGAGGACAATCGTCACCTGGATATTTCACTCCAGGACAACAAGCCTCATACGGCATTCTACATATACCACACACATCATCGTCAATTTCCCATTTCCAAGTAGCTACACCGTGAATTCGCTTGATTACTACCTTCATGAAATTGGTAAAACAGATAACATAAATTTAACTAAATATCGAAATGAACCGGCAAAATCAAACCTGAGACGTTCAATTTGTTTAAAATTTGAGTAGCTTCTATTGGCACTTGTAAAACGCCTAGAGCACGCACAGTCAAGTTGAGTCAACTGTCTTTTAGCTCTTTTGGTACAGGTACCAGTACCGGTTCGCCACAATTTCGTCTGATTACTGAGTGTTTAATCGGTCTGTTGGACACACAATTATTTATCAACTATTCTATAAGCTGGCGATTAATTAATTAATAAGTAATACGTATTTGAGTAAGAAAAAAATTCTGCAAAAAATTTAGAAAATTTGAATCAGAATAATACCGGTACATGTACTATACCTTCTGAGCAGAACCGGTGCGGTTCTATAATAATCCAAGCGAAATATTATCACCAAGAAGTGTAATATTAGTTACACGCTTGTATAATCACTATACTCTAATTGATTGGATTCCCAATCCAGTTCCTGTTAGGGTTTCCATCAAACCTTTCTTATTATGTATCTTTGTATTAATCTCTATATGTATAAATATCTGTACACATCGTATTACTAATTCATTCTCTTCTACTTTCTCTTATTATTACTATCTAATCGTTATATTTCTTATGTACCGGTATTGTAACTCACTGATAAACTCAGCAGGCTCACTCACCTTCGAAGGCTTCGATAGTCGAAGTTCGATTAAGTTCGATACCGTCGATTTGTCATTTGTCAAGTCTCCGGAAAGTTGACAATAGGAGATCACGATGGCTGGGATGGTCGACACAATAGTCTCGAAGGACAGTTTTGATGCCATCCGTAAAGTGGAGTCAAAGTTACTGCTGTTTTTTTGGGCAATATGGCACGAAGAATCAAAACCAGGTGGTCATATGGATGGTGTCTTCGATGCATTGGCAACAAAATATACGAATAGTTCTATCCGTTTTTTAAAAATTGAGGCTGAAAACGTTTCTGAAGTTAGCGAGTTACTGAAAGTAACAGTTGTACCAACATTTATCGCTTTACAAAATGGTCGTGTTATAGAAACGTTAGAAGGTGTAAATCCTACTGAGTTAGCGAAATTAGCAAAAAAATTAAACGAAGGAGTAGATACATCACATACAATCACCACAGAAAGTAAAGAGCAGAATCAGGAAAATATAATTATTAAACTAAAAAAATTAATTAACGTTGCACCCGTTATGTTATTTATGAAAGGATCGCCAAGTGCTCCGAAATGTGGATTTAGTAGACAAATCGTGGAAATATTACAAAGTAATACTATCCCATTTGCTTCATTTGATATACTTACCGATGAAGAGGTTCGTTCAGGTCTAAAAACTTATTCTGATTGGCCAACGTATCCGC
>JACCDO011638050.1_pt1 | contig 18773 bp, 19 predicted proteins | sample 7446101 | NCBI WGS metagenome assembly JACCDO01 (sample SAMN15323440, study PRJNA562643) | freshwater metagenome | isolation source: river surface water | place: USA:Blue River Watershed | collected 2017-08-16 | reverse complement strand
ATTTCGAAGAAGCCCTCAAACTAGCCCAGAAAATGGTGGTCTATTATGGCATGGGAAAGAATGTGATTTATCCGAGCATGAGTGAAAAATACAAGGAAATGATTGACGAAGAAGTGGCGAAACTGATCCATGATGCCTATGGCTATGCGGAATTTATATTGCGCAATTCCCGCGATTTGATGCAAGAAGGCGCCGAACTCTTGAAACGCGACAAGGTTCTCCAGGCGGATACGCTGGTCGAATTGATGAATACAAAATACAAGAGTGTATTGAGTCTGAAATACAATGGCAAGCGATAGAATAATATAAAATCATTTGTCTAGATAGTCTAGACAAATGTCCAACTGGTATTGCTATATTTTGCGCAACACCCACCCCAACTACAAAAACCTCACCTATAATGGTTCCACAAATGACCCCCTCAGACGTCTACGACAGCATAACGAAGAGATTTCCGGCGGAGCGAAAGCGACGCATGGAAAAGCTCAATCATGGGAGATTTATGTTCTCCTCACAGGATTTAGAGACCATGTCAATGCCCTCTCGTGCGAATGGCGCATCAAACATCCATCGGGCAAACCGGGACAGCGAGACCCCCATTATAGAGGCCCTCAAGGTCGCGTGAAATCCCTTCGCGAAGTCCTTCCTTTAGAGCAATGGACAAAACAATGTACCATTAAAAACTCCGAATGTGCCTATACACTTTATATTGCACAAGACGTTGCCCATTTACTCGAACGAGAACATATACCTCCAAATATCGCCGTTTTTGAGGTACCCAGCATCAAAGTTCTCATACAGAATGGTTTTGTTATGGAAGAAAATACCAATATAATATAACCATACAACCAAATGCAACAAATCAAACTCTATGACACTTCTTTGCGTGACGGTCTTCAATATGCTGACCCCGATAAATACCCCACCACCCGCAAAATCGTCATATTCGAACATATCAAATCCATCTACAAACCACACAATATCGAGGTCGGTTCACTATGTTCTCCAAATGTATTATCGATTATGAATGATACAATAACCATTTATAATCACGCCATTCGAGAACATGACATCGAAAATATGCCAAAATACGACAAATCTAGTGTCTATGTTCTCATCACCTCCTTTTCAAAACTCCAAAAAGCAATCGACGCAGGTATCACATCCATGTCGTTCATCACATCTGTATCAAATGTCTTTCAATTGAAAAACACCCACAAGTCATTGCGCGATACGAAACACGATTTCGAAGACATGTTTATAACACTGAAGCGAGAACCTGGTTACAAAAACTATCGCAAAAAGCTATATATTTCCTGTATTTCAGAATGCCCGCTGGCCGGCCCCATCGACATACCTACCATGATTGCCGAACTCCAGTTTTACCACACCCATTATGAGTTTGACGAACTATGCTTGTCGGATACATGCGGTACATTGACTTATGACGATTTTGTCACTATTGTGGAAAATTCGCAAATTCCGACGTCCAAGTTCTCGTTACATTTGCATATATCACCAACGAATATGACCAACGTGGAGAACATACTTTGTTATTGTTTTTCCCACGGAATCTGCAAATTTGATGTTTCGTTGCTAGAAACGGGTGGATGTTCGGTCACGATGACTGATGGTCAGGCGTTGCCGAATTTATCCTATGACACCTTTTATGAGACATATCGAAAATACCAGCAAACCATGCAATAAAATCTCTACCCAAACTATATAATGCCCGCCAAAACCCCCAAACGTACTTCCACTTGCAAAAGACGAGCTAGTCACAAAAACCGCGAAACCAAGCGCTGCCGCTGCACTAAGGTTTGTCGCTACACTGTGCGAAGACTTCCAAAAACAAGTAAATAAAATTGATTCTTTAGCAAAATAATGACAGGACAGCATCCAGTCATTATTTACCATGGTACACACACGTTCACAAGCAAAACTTGCCCGTCCCCTATTAGCACCTTTTGTGTTCGATTTCGATGAATCGAGCACTGCATGGAAAGCAAACAAAAAACGCATGGGCAATGGCACCTACAAATATATTTGCAGCGCTCCTACAAAAAACAATACATTGTGCCAGCGCACTCCCTTAGCCAATCACTGCCACTGCGCCCAACACCGTTCGGTCTAAGCCTCTTTGACGGCATTTTTTTTCACCCAATAATTGTTTACCATAAATTCACCAAACATATACATCAAACCTGCAATATATACATTAAAAAACAAAATCACACTATAATTCTCCCATGACTCTATCGGTGGTCTATAATAATATGCACCCATAATTACACCCGTAGCTAGTTGAATCATTTGTCCACTTGTAATATACATACGCATACTGCGAATGTCCCACTTGAATAACGTCGCCAAATAATAGGCATACATGACTGTATGAATACCCGAGTTCAAAATGGTGCCATAGATAATCATATCCACATCATAGATATAACACAAATGCCAGCAAATGACGGCACCGACGTGATGATATTTCTGTAAGAAAATAGGATTGCGACCCTTCATATAGAGTAAAAAGGTGTCGAAATATTCGTAATATTTCGAGAGATAAAACCATAAAATAAGGTTTTTGATATCGGGTTGCGACATGAAATGTACCGATTTGATAACCATTCCTTGCTCCATCACCACTTTCAAAAGTGATGCGCAAATATAACCACTGAATCCGGACAATAAGGCATTGTGGGCAATCGAAAACCCGCGAAAACACGATTCGCAAAGCGATTTCATATTCTCACTGCTATGTTTGAAGGGATTTTCAATATACATCATTTTGAGCATTTGAGATACATACATATAAAACAATGTCCCGCATAATGGAGCAGTGAAATGATGCATTTGATAGATGGTATTTACTAGCAAGACGTTTTTATATTTGTTTGAATAACATAAAAAGATTGCACCTATATACTATAGAGTCATGTGGAAACTTTACGGAAAAACTTACGATTTAACAAGTTTCGCACAACATCACCCGGGAGGAGCAGAAATCATCGAAAACACAAAGGGATTGGAGGATTGTACGGCCCTTTTCGAATCCTATCATGCGTTTTCCGATTTGTCCGGAATCAAACAATCTTTAGATAAATATGAAAAACCTCTGGTCGCCGACGACGATACGGTGATTGTCAATACCTATAACACGGATTTCACGACATATCATCGACTCATAGAAAAAATCAAGGAAGTATTCCCTGACCGGGCTTCTGTCAAAGCACCACCCTCATGGTATTTGTTTGTCTCGGTATTAGGGTGTGCTTATGTATTTTTGTTGTATCATATGTTGTTTGGTGGTCATCATGTATTTTTAAGAACATTGATTGCTGGGCTCATTGCATGTTGCGAATCTATTGTTTTATTTAATATAATACACGATGCTTCTCATTATGCTATACATACAGATGCAGCTATAAATGCATCGATTAGCAAAATCACAAACGCATGGCATTTATGGAATCATAATATGTGGTTTATACATCATTTATATTATCATCATTCTTTTACGGGTTCAGATTCTGACCCAGATACAAATTTATACAATAATTTACAAACTATGACATCATCCATTGTTAATATTCTTTATGCGGCTATTCCTGGACAATATGTAACTCAAGCAATATGGTATATTGTTACTGCAAATACATATGATCTTTATACTGTATATTCTTTTATTGGGAATTCACATACCATACCTGTACCAAAAACCATTATTTATTATGATAATGTGTCTATTTCCATCATGTTATTCAAATTATTCCTCGTTTATCATTATGGTATTATACCCTTACTTGTCTATTATGTGTGCCTTAATACCTTGTATTTTATAAATGTGGCAGGAGACCACGACCTATTTCAAACCTACAACAATCATTATGACGGACCCGACTGGGCAAAGCGTCAAATTTACAATTCCGGTAATTTCGTGAATCAATACAAATGGTGGTCCATGATTTTCGGCGGAATCAATCATCAAATTGAGCATCATTTGTTTCCAAACATGAGCAATCACCATTATCCCATTATTGCACCGATTGTCAAGAAATTCTGTCAAGACAATGACCTACCTTATGTACATGAACCGACACTAGAAGGTGCTTATCACTCATTCATGAAACGTATTGTAGCGAAAAAGGAACAATAGCTATCTAAACATAATAGTCTAATGATTATTATTTTTATCCATACTTTATCCATACTTTATCCATGCCTTTATGCAATGACTTCAGCGCAATCGTGTACAAACTCTTCGTCGGTTTTCACCACAGGTTCGCAATATTTACCTTTGAGCAATGCCACCATAATGTGGGTTAATTCGTCTACCGATGCCCGCAATTCGAGAACTTCCCCCGTTTTGATATTCAAAATACGTATATTTCGCTCATCGGCGACTAAGGTTCTCCACAACCAGGCATAAATAACCACTTGCAATAGATGATCAATCGTAATCTTGCTTGTGCACTTGAGTTCCCATACTGATTTCTCCGTCACTAAATCCAGACGCGCTGAGAACCGGAATTCGACGGGTTCCGGGAAATGAGGCCGTAACCATTCGTCTAAGATGCGATGTTCTTCATCCATGGCATAATCCACGAGAACTTGTTCAAAAATCGGGATTTTCTGTTTGCATTCACTCATCACGTGCGAATCGAGCCGTTTCAAACAGCGAATCATTGTGTTACGTTCTAACCAGTTGTATTCGTCGTGTTCGATTTGTTTCAATTTGAAATACAATTTTTCCTGCGTCGCTACATAGACGTTCGCTGCATACAAATAATCGCTGATTTTCGTGCATTCGGTCGGCATATCGGCAATGATTTTCTTCAGGAACCGGTGCTCGTTTTCGCGCACGTCGCCCATATTGTTGTGAATCATTTTCAGCAAAATATTCGATTCTTGTCCCGTTTTCCACCGTTTTTGCATATGCTGATAATAAATACATGGCAAAGCAATACCATTCAAGTCGCTCACGTCTTCGTGAAATCCCCGCCGCGTTTTGATAACGGTCGGCAAATCGATTTCGTCGGATTCCCCCACTTGAATATTGACAAATACCTTGTCGAGAAGTGGAGTAATTTCTTCTATAACACTTTCAGGAACGAATTTGATGAGCTCGGTCGGCGTAACATTGTGTCGGGGAATTGTATTTGCGCCTTCTTTTTCGGGTCTGCGCTCATAAAAAATACTCTGGGCCATGCCTTTGAAATCCACAAAGTCGGCTTGTTTCATTTCAAAATGCGTCATTTTCAAAAATTCGAGCGGTCGATCTGTGCTATAGTCATTCTTTTCTAATAAATACAGGCCTTTTGACGCGCGGGTAGCTGCCACATAGAGTGTATTCGGGCACGACGTTTTCGTCGCGGTTTTCGCATTATAGTAATAACTGTTGTCGAATCCGGCCACAAAGATATATGGCCGCTGGCGCCCTTTGAAGGAATGGAAGGTGGAAAAGACCACTTTGCCGTCAATGACTTTTTCGTCAATATTTTCACCACCTTCTATCATGGGGACGTGGCAGGGTATTTCGTTTTCGACCAGGGCGTTTTCCATGCGGCGTATATTGCTCTTGACGCCTTTGACGGATGCACCTAATACCGCAATATCGCTCGGTTTCGCTTGACCGCTTTCTAGCAGATACTGAATTTGTGAAACCACGAAACGCTCTGTGTTATAGCGTGTTTGTCGATAATAATGCACGGGTTCTCCATCTTTTTGTGCATGCATGCGGTCTTCGTCTAACATGGCTTTATTGACGAATTGTGCCATCGGACGAGTAATACGATACGATGTTTTGAGCGAACAGCGGACGAATTCTGGGCCGATCAGCTGAGGATGTTGCGCCCAGATCTGGTCGGCCATGGTTAGGAAGCGCGTGTCGGCGCCTTTGAATTCGTACAGTCCTTGTTTGTAGTCGCCCAGAACCAGGAGTTGGAATTTTCCACCCATATCTTGTGCAACCTTAACGATGAATTGGAAATATAAAAAGGTCATGTCTTGTGCTTCGTCGAGAACGAGAAGCTGAAAAGGGGGTATTTTTATGCGCGGTGGAGTCTTGTTGTATAATATGTGACGTAATGCAGTATCCGTGTGGGCGGACAATAAATAGTATTTCACTGCAATACTGTGAAAGGTATGGACTTCGATATTGGTGATGGCCAGGGTTTTCGTTTTGTCTTTGATCTCGTGGCGTAACATGGCATTGTAGGTCATCTGGAGAACTTTTACATCGGCTAAAGCAGATGCCACGGACAAAATCGTGGTGCTTTTTCCAGACCCGGCGATGGCGTCGACAATGACGTTTCGACGGGCCTTTATATGGTCTAATATATGCGATTGTTCATCGCTCATGGCATTCATTTGTATATATGATTACATAAGAATAGATACAAATATTTATGTGGTTTGCATTTCAAGACTATATGTTATAACTAATAAACTGTTTTTCTTCAACAATATTTGATTTATATGCAATATTGATTTGTTTTTTGATTTCGGCACGTTTATCATTTAAAATGTGTTCTTCTTTGTTTTTTTTATATAATTCAATATTTATAGTATTTTCATCATAATTTCGCCATTGTTCTCTTTGCCAGTCATGATAATTCCAGAATTCTAAATTTAAATCATATAATTGTTTAAAATAATCGTCTTCTTCACATATATTATTTTCTTTTAATATTTTTGACAATAACTCATATTCGTAATTAATATTGCGGAGTTTTGATTCATCTGTTGTCTTTTGTTGTTTTATTTTAAGTATCGTAATTTTGTCAACAAGCTCTCCAATAGATATGGGTACTAAAATCATCCTATTATAAAATAGTATAACACAATTACTTTAAATGAATATAAATAGAAATTATGTATGATTATATATTATGTCTAAAAACATTTTATGGACCGGAAGTCATGGTTTTATTGCGGGATATGCAATTAATAAATTATTAGAAGAAGGGCATCATGTTTGGGGTATAGACAATTTTTGGAAATACGGAAAAATTAAAAAAACGTATGACGATCATCCGAATTTTCATTTTGTAGAAATGGATGCAAAAGATACAGTAAAATTACAGGAAATGATCATTCATAATAATATAAATATTTTTGTATCAGGTGCTGCTATCATAGGTGGAATATCAATGTTTCACGAATTAGCATATTTTTTATTTCGAGAAAATGAATTAATAACGGCGACTGCATTTGATGCATGTTTATACGCAAAAGAAAATTCAAAATCTTTTGAAAAAATCGTTGTGATATCTTCTAGTATGGTATATGAATCTGCGACTACCTGGCCAAGTAAAGAAGCCGATGTACGAAATATCCCCCCTCCTATGAGTACATATGGATTTCAAAAATTAGCTACTGAATATTGGGCACAAGGTGCATGGGAACAACATAAATTACCATATACAATTGTTAGACCATTTAATGCAGTTGGTACCGGTGAAAAAAGAGCACTCTTAGAAACGGATCATTATTCTGGAAATATAAAATTGGCTATGAGTCATGTGGTCCCTGATATTATTCAAAAAATATTAAAAGGACAATATCCATTACGTATATTAGGAGAAGGTAATCAAATACGCCATTATACATATGCGGGTGATTTAGCTTGTGGAATATATGAATGCATTATGAATGAAAAGGCTCTGAATAATGATTTTAATATTTCAACTACTTCTGGGCATACGGTATTAGAATTAGCAAAAATAATATGGAATAAAATAAATCCAGAGAAGGAATTCAAATATGAAATAGACGAGCCATTTACCTATGACGTACAAAAACGAATTCCTGATGTCACCAAATCAAAGGAAATATTAAATTTTGAATGTACTACAACTTTAGAAACCGCATTGGATGAAATTATACCATGGATAAAACAGCAAATCGAATTGGGTGGAATATAATAAATATAAATAATAATAATATAAAGATCATATTATACATAACATATAGTATGAGTTTTACACACAATTGGTTTGAAAAGTTAGCAAAATATAATTTTGATAAATACATAAAACCCGAGTATGATAATAAGCCTTGCAATTATTTAGAAATCGGTTCATATGAAGGTGCATCTGCGCTGTATATGTTCGAAAATGTATTAAATCATTCGGATTCTAGGGCTACAGTAATTGATCCATTTGATGATTTCAATGGATGTACAAAACAATTAGATAGATTTAGACAAAACTTAAATAATCATCTTGATAAAATAAATATTATGGTGGGATACAGTGAAAATGAATTATCAAAATTACCAATAAATTCTTTTGATTTTATTTATATAGACGGAGATCATACAACGGAAGCAGTGTATATAGATGCATTATTATCATTTCCGCTATTAAAATCTGGAGGTATAATGATATTTGATGATTATATGTGGATATATAATGGGGAACATGTAATTCCACCCATATCGGATCCTAGGTTATTACATCCTAATAATCCACATGGTGGAATAAATAGATTTTTGAATTTGAAAAATAAACAGGTAGAGATAATTGAACAAAACTGGCAATTGGTTTTGCGTAAATTATAAGTTTATATAATATGAATAATATTATATGAAAATTGGGTGCATTGGTAGAGGCATGGTGGGAAACGCAATATATCAAGTATTTGCGGATTTAAGCTATAATATGTCTTTTTTTGATCCGGTGTATCCTGAGAGTAAAATGGAAGACGTCTTAGATGCAGATTGTGTATTTATAAGTGTACCAACATTACCAGATGAAAATAATAATTGCGACTTGTCAATTGTAATAAATGTACTAGATCAATTACACGAATTTAAGTATCCGGGTGTTATTTGCATAAAGAGCACAATCATACCTGGATCTACCCAAAAACTCATTGAAAAATATAACAACGATAATATTTGCTATTGCCCTGAATTTTTAAAAGAACGTTGTGCATATGACGATTTTAGATATAATAATTCTATATGTCTCGTAGGTACGGTTTCCACGCATGTATTTGAAATAATAAAAAGTATTCATCAATCAATTAGCAAAAATTTTAAGCAAGTTGTTCCAGTAGAAGCCGAATTAACAAAATATATGCAAAATGTGTTTAATACCTATAAAATATTATTTGCAAACGGGTTCTATGAAATTTGTAAATTAAATAGTGTAGAATATAACAGTGTGGTAGAAAGCTTATTATTTAGAAATGAAATCGATTCAAAATACATTTATTGCAACGAAAAATTACGTGGTCCTTCTGGGCCATGTTTAGTAAAAGATTCCCTTGCATTTAACGAATATGTAAAAAATCTAAAAATGCCTATAAAACCGTCTATATTTCAAACAATCGTCAATGATATGCAATTATATCCAAAAACTGTAATTGAGGGAACTCGAACCGAAAGTGAATATTTTGGTAAAAACATAACACCTGTGTTTGATGCGTAATAAAAGTTATAAATAATATATGTGTTATATTATATTATTTATGTATATTATTGTTTCAACCAGTGAACATTATCGAGGAACTATAATTGGGGCTGAATGTATTATTCGCGCAAAAACTATTGGACATGAAATACACATAACACGTCCTATATTATTATTTATGTTGTCTAAAAATATAATAACAACAGATGAAATTATTGTAACTAAATCAGAAGAACGATTTTTTCTATATTCAGATATATTTAAAAATATAATATCATATGACGATATGCCTATAAATGTGCCCTCTCATGATATACTAGACATAACTCACTTAAATTCATTATTTGAAGAAAGACACAATTTATCATTTGATATAGATATAGAAAAACAAATTCCATTGTTATTTGGATTACGAAATAATGATATTGTTATTAAATCTGATTTGTATAATACGTATATGTCAAAAATTCATTATAAAAATGTAGAATATTTAATACAAGACCGCAATTATATTGTTATACATAATAGAAATGTTACGTATAATGGTACAATAAATTTTCATGAAACGTTATGGTTAATAAATAATTTCTTAAAATATTATCCACATATGAATATTTTTGTATTTTCAACACTAAATCTTCCTTTACAACACAATAATGTATTCATAGTAGATAGAATAGATATATATGCATCTTTAATGAACCATAGCAAATGCAAAATGGTAATTAGTCAATTTTCGGGAGCAGGCCAATTGTCACAGTTTTGTCATAATAATCACATTTTATATTACGAGACCGCTTACAGTGTTTACAGAGATTGCGATTCTTTGTCAGATATATACGCAATATCAAATTCTCCAAATACCATTTATGATTATTTCGATCTAAAAAAAATAACATCGGCTAACATATATGTAGTACATACAGTTACCGATGTTTTAAATTACCTTCTAGATAACTTCAATGATTATTTGCTTGATAAACATAAGTCATGTGATTATGTTGCAACAAATAGAATACTCAGAATATAATGTTATGTGGTTTGCATTTCAAGACTATATTCACCGAATCGGTCATAGACAATAAAATGACGACGGTATTCTGCGATTTCACCATTATCCACACCCCTTACGAGAACATCGAGCACAAATTCGTATTTCATACCCGTCACTACCTGTTGCCGCGCAGTAAGCATCATATAACTCACAAATTGACCACGATAAGCGTGCCGGCAGGCAAACAAAGCAGCTTCGTGGACTCGAGATGAGCGAATATCTGCGTCAGACCATGCGCCAATAATCGCTTCGTTTTGTGTCATCATATAATTATCTATGACACAAACATTTATATCTTTTTATAAACTACAAGTTCCCACAGAGACTCGAACTCTGGTGTCCTTAACCACTAGACGATGGGAACAATAACGCACTAGTATTACTAGCACACATATACTTGCGCGGTTTCTTTATATGAGTTGCCATAAAATATACATATTACTATATGAGCTGTTTATTCAACAGTTTGAGCCATTTTATACCTCAATCTAGTTTTGACATCCGCCAGCAGATTTGCGATTATTTGCAGCAAAATCACCCGATAATAGAGGGTTTAGATACGTCGTTTATCTTGCAACTCGATACTCCCAACTATATTAGTCATATGCGCAATATGAGCACATGGGGCGGAGCCATTGAAATTCAAGCCGCATGTAATATATGGAATCTTCGTATCGTCGTCCAGAATCATCGCTTTGGGCAACATAGTGTCATAGAATTTCTTCCATTGCATAAACAAATCGACAAATCTATTACACTACAATGGACAGGTGGTCATTATGAACCCGTGCGTTGAGAACTTTACATGATGGTGCATGAAAATCCGGGGGTGCATTTGTCTAAAGTAGTTGTAGCTTTATCGGCGACGACAACGTCTTCGGCTTTTGCCACTTCTTCGACTTTTGCAGGGGTTTCTTCCGGTGCGGATGCAGCGGCTTCTTCTGGTGCAGATGCAGAAATTTCTTCTGGTGCGGATGCAGCAACAATCTCTTCGACAACTTCTTTCACGGTTTCTTCTGGTTTTTCAACAGATTCTTCACTAAAGTAGGAAAACATTATATACTTATCCTATATATATTTTTTTCTACACAACAACGAATTATAGTAAATATACATAAATACTATACCATATTCATAGCATATGTCTCAAGTATGTCAAATATGCGATGATAAAACGAATTTATCAACACGCAAATCAATATCGTGTCAATACTGCAATTTCAAGGCCTGTCGCACGTGCTGCGAAACCTATTTACTAAACGAATCGGTTCCCAAATGTATGAATCCACCATGCAACCGTGAATGGACGCGTCAATTTATGTCCAGCCAATTTACAGCCGTTTTTTTGAATAAAAAGTTCAAGAGTCATCGCGAAAATGTGTTATACGAACGTGAGCGAGCACTCTTGCCATCGACTCAACCGCTCGTGGAACGTGAATATGCGATATTGAAGTTGCGCACAGAAATGGCGAAATTACGCGATGAAATTCAAGAAAAATATGTTTTATTACATTCGATGCAGACCAAATCCTATGAGCTTATGCGACGCCCACTTAGAGCCGTCGAATCCGAAACCCGGTTTGAGTTTGTGCGCGGGTGTCCAGATTCCAATTGTCGCGGATTCCTGAGCACCCAATGGAAATGTGGCATTTGCGAGCAATGGGCATGCAATCAATGCCACCAGTTGAAGGGCGCCACGCGCGACGTCGAACATACCTGTAATCCAGACGACGTCGCGACGGCGCAACTCCTTTCACAAAATACGAAACCCTGTCCAAAATGTCATACGGGTATTTATAAACTAGAGGGATGCAATCAGATGTTTTGCACCCAGTGTCATACGGGATTTGACTGGCGCACGGGTCAGATTCAGACGAATATCCATAATCCCCATTATTTCGAGTGGCTCCGTCGTAATGGTGCGGCCACCGACAATCAACCTATAGCACAATGTAACGAATTAACACATAACACCTTTACTGAATTTCGCAATTTGTTAACGCGTAAACATGCGAATCATCCAGAATCGCAACGTACAAGACAAATGCTCGAAACGGTCGTGCGTAATACAATTCATTTACGTCATGTGGAAATGGATCGCTATCGCCCGGCAAATTATGAACATAAGAATCGCGATTTGCGTGTGCAGTTTATGATGAATCAGCTGGACGAAGATCGCTTCAAGACGCTGCTACAACAAAACGAAAAGCGCACTGAGAAAAAACGTGAAATATACAATGTATTAGAAGTATTGATGAATACCATCACCGATATATTGTTCCGGTTTTTAGCGCATTTACGCGAATCGGCGCCAGGTACTTATCAGACCATAATTTTAGATGAAATAGGTCCGATTGTGACCTATGTGAACGAACAGTTAGCAGATATTGGCCGTACCTATAAATCGCGCATGCGGACATTTGACAACTCGATTTATTTGCAAATACAATCTACATAAAAATATCATCATAATACTTTATTATGATGATTGATTTTCGCAGTGATACGGTAACAAAACCAACACCCGCTATGCGCGCAGCGATGTCCAAGGCCATTGTAGGCGATGATGTATATCACGAAGATCCCACCGTGATTGCCCTAGAAGAACGGGTTGCTGCCATGTTTGGAAAAGAATCTGCACTATTTTTCCCCTCAGGAACCATGAGTAATTTATGCGCAACCTTGACCTGGTGCAAACATCGGGGTTCGGAAATCATTGTAGGCGATAAGAGCCATATGTTTTTGTTTGAACAAGCCGGAGCCGCACAATTTGGTGGTATTTCCTATCGCACATTGCCGAATATGAATGATGGTACAATGGATATCGAGAGTATTCGATTGGCCATTCGCGACGATGATATACACGAACCGCAGACGAAGCTCGTTTGCATAGAAAATACCCACAATGCGTGTGGAGGTAAGGTATTGCCTCTTTCTTTTTTGAAGGAATTGCGAGATCTGTCTTTGCAACATAGAATACCTGTTCACGTGGACGGCGCGCGTGTATGGAATGCACTTGCTGCAATGCAATTAGACCCCGCATCATTTGGTGAATATGTGGATTCTCTCTCGGTATGTTTATCAAAAGGATTAGGGGCTCCGGTAGGTTCTCTCTTGGTCGGTTCGATCGATTTTATTACCAAAGCGCGTCGTATTCGTAAAGCTCTGGGTGGAGGTATGCGACAAGCCGGTATTATAGCCGCTGCGGGTTTAATTGCACTCGACGATTTTAAAGTAAGGATATTACACCGTGACCATATACGCACTCGACAATTAGCCGAAGCATTAGCCGAATTACCTATTTTCGAGGTTTATCCAGTTGAAACGAATATACTATTTGCTAGAGTAAACACCGATAATCGACAATGGCCGGCCATCTTAAAAAGCATGAATGTTGTCGTTTCTGTATGGGAGCCCTTTTTAATGCGGGTCGTCGTGCATCGTGATATAGATGATAATGCTATAACACGAGCTATAGAGGTGTTTCGACAATTGTCCGCCAAACTGGCTTAACTATAAATAGCCGCCACGGTTCGCCCAGTTCTGGCTTGGGCACTTTTTTCATAATCCAGTGCAACAAAACAGCGCACCAGAAATCGGTCATATCCGTCGTATTTTGGTGAAAAAGAAGACCGCCCATGCACGGCGCGACGATTATCCACGAAAATAATTTCGCCGGGTTGCAAACAATGTGCAATACGATGATGGTAGTAAATTTCGACTATTTTTTTGACGAGGTTCTCTGCTTCGGGCGTTATCCCTTTCATCAAATCTTGGTCGAAAATAAGCTCGGGATCATGTTCGGGGCCGCTTAGAATTGCAATCGGCCCGCGTACATCCCCGTCGATAAAGGATTGTCCATGTAATTTGAATGACAAATCGACACCAATCATCCATAAAGGTTCTCTCAGCATTTGAATTTCACGAGACGAACAATTCTCTAGTATGCGCCCTACTGGTAAAATATATGTATATGCCTTTTCGTCTCCTCGCAAACAAGCTAAACTGAGAATATCTGGTCGCAATTTCGAAAATGCTTGTTCGGTATGAATTTCGAGTTCAATATCGCTGCTTAAACTGGTCTGATTTTTCGCCATGGATTGTATTGGTACAACGTCTTGAAAGAGCCGTCCATATCCTTCGGCTTCATAGGCAATCATATTCCCCATAGCGCTGATAAGTATTCCTTGTATTTTGGAGAGGCTTGTTTTCTCACCGACTTTGAAAGTATTTCCCGGGGGTGTTTTGGGTAGTGCATCATCCATAGGTAGATTGGTAAACAATAAAAATCCATTAGGAGAACCTCGATTTATAAAATCCATTAATTTCAGTGTTATATATGTTGGCAATTGTGCAGATACGAATGTTAGTTGTTTGCAAAACACTTCGGGATTTTCAGAGGCGATTGCCGTGATTCTTGCTTCTAAATTTTTGAGAAGGCTTATATCCACAGGTTCTAGATTCACAAGCGTCATAACTATACTAAAGTAATAAAATATTTTGAACAGATGTAACATTAGTTTGTGTAATACATACTATTACACAAAATCACACTGGATCGTTATTCGTAATTGTGCTGGGTTGCTCTACGTCGACAATGACAATTTCGAGTAGTTTATTGGTAGTTTCATCTTTCATGTCCCAGGAGGTGAGGAGTCGATTCGATATTTTGTCGTGATTTTGCATTTTGCCTTTCTCTTCGGTGTAGTGTTTGAACTCGTCATAGACCTTTTCGTCGATTTCGTCTACCGCGGATTTCAGTATGAAATTCGATTCGCGGGTTTCGGGCGTCCAGGTTTTGTTATAGCGTATATGTATTTGATCGTTTTGTTCATCGTCTTTGTCTTTGATACAGTGAATCGGTCTTTGAAACAGCGTATATTTGTTCAAATTATGCTGGAGTATTTCGGCCATGCCGACTAAGTAGCCTTTTTCCCCCACGGTTTTGAAATGGTCTTCCATCACTTCCATGGCCTTGCAAAATTCGCGAATATCGACCGCGTTTCCGCATTTCTCATTGAGGAAAATGGCAATATTGTTGTTATTGGTACTGATGACTTCGTTGCGCGGTTGATTCTGGCTCTCTAGAATTTTCACCAGAAGTTGCTTGATCTCATGAATATCTATCGTGTGTGCACTTTGTTCGGACGGCGCCGATTGTTTTGCCACGGCTTTACACGTCTTTTTGTGTTTCCATAGACCAGATTTCGTGTGGACATGTGTATTACACGATTCGCATTGAAATGCACAAGTATGGTCATTGTTCGGTTGCAGTTTCTTTTTATGCTTTGCTGATTCACAATGTTTGGTGAAATTTTGCTTTAGATTCGTGTAATACATGCATGTATCGCAAGAATATTTGTATTTTTCGGCCATTTTATTATAGTGGTCCATATTATTTATATGGGTTTCCTAAATTATGATAATTTTGGAAACCGGACGATTACGTGTATTTTACAATAATACCGACTTTATCCGTCGCATTTGTAACATCAATACTGCCAAATAATGTGTTTGTAACGAATCCGCCAGTAATAGAAGTATAATTATATAAATTGATGTAATTAGTTTCTGCGATTGGATTTAAAGATGCGGTTCCGCCGACATATATATTATCGGCGTTGTCAATTACTACAGAAAATCCCGAATTATTTAATCCATCTGTGGATGTAATTGGTGCTGCCCATAACATACTTGTCAGATCTCCTGTATAAGCAACGACTAATCCATCAGTATTTGCACTCGTAGCATTTATATTCGCAACCTCATTAAATGTAGCGTCTGATCCAGATAACGAATTATAGGTGTAGATTGTTTTTGTTATGGTACTATCTTTGATTGTGGTAGTTACATAGACATTTCCATTCGAATCTACTGCCACCGGACCATTTGAATTTCCACCGGGAGTATGAATATATGCCATATTTTGCGCTTGCAAATACGAATCAAATTGTACAATTGCAATTACTGATTGTGGTTGCATTAATGTAAGCGTATATGCACTTGATACAATAATATTATAATTTGGACCGGTTGCAGTATTCGAAGTGAAGTTATTTACATATAATTTATTTAACAGTGCACCGCTCATTGTATTTGTTCCCGTAAATCCTTGTGCATTCATTGACATATATAATGAATTTGTTGTTTTATTTATACCAATAAATGGGTTCATGTCTAAAAGCACACTGCTATTATGTAGTTGATGTGCGCAAGTTGCACGCTGAAATGCACCCGAACTATTAAATTTGACAATTGCTGCAAATTTATAATATTGTGGTGTAGATGGAGTGAGACTATTACCGCGTAAATCTAGACGATAATACGATGCTGCTGGTGTAGGTAATGGACTTGTAGATGCTGAAACTCCACTGTAAATATTACATATTGGTGATGATGCCGAAGTAATTGATCCGACACATACATATACATTATTATCTGAATCAATCACTATATTTTTATTGATAGGTCCGCCGTTTTGTTCTCCATATGCGCCAGGTATTACCATTCTTGCAATCCAGTCGTAATTACATGTTGGATTAATTTTAATGAGGAATCCACGTTGCCACTGTCCGTCTACAAATGGCATATTAAATGGATAACTGTCACTCGTTGTTAGCGTAAACTGGACAACACCTGTATTGTCTACGCTCGCATACTCGTAAAATTTAATGCTGGTTGGTCCAGAACCTCCACCCGCACGTTGAACTTGACTAGTCATATACACATTATCATCATTGTCTACAATAAGATTGCCTGCCGTTAACAATACGTATGCATTATTATTATCGCCTGCGGTAATTGAATTAATCCACTGAATTTCTCCACTTGCATTATATTTTATTATACAATATCTGGCCGGTGAAAAATTACCAAATGAAAATGCATTGTTTATTGTTCCAAATACGCTACCATTTGCGTTATAATAAGTAACTATGCTAACACCGTGACCTACAAGAACATAAATATTATTATTTGAATCACTGACTATATCGTATATGGTATTTGCTCTATTTGTATTTCCACCAATTTTTGCAACCCATTGCGGAAGACCATCCGAATTATATTTGACAATTTCTATATTATACAAATAATAGGTTCTATTATTTTGAGCAACACTGGCATCACCAGTAAATGTATGGGAAAATGTTTCGGTTTGCGTGATTCCGTCTTCTGCATCAGTTGCATTAATATGAAATGTGCCATCTCTGGCATAACAAGCCGCTATAATATTGTTATTACTATCACTACACATCTTACTTAGCGTGTTGTATAATGGAGTATATCCTGGATTTGCATCATCATAAAATGATACAGCTGACCTTACAATTCCATTTGATGGTGGTTCACCATTAGGCATTGCCGGGTCAGATGTATTTGATACAGCTGAATCGCCCTTCTCGTTTGTAGCAATGATTGTAAATGTATATTGTGTTCCATTTGTTAATCCATTTACCGTTATAGGCGAAGAGGTTCCGGTTGCAGTAATATCTCCTGGACTCGACGTTACAGTGTAAGATGTAATTCGTGATCCGCCATTATTTGGTATTGAAAAATACACTGCTACATGTTGATATCCAGGAGTTACTGAATTAATTACAGGTGCATTGGGTACAGTTGATTGATCGACCGGTGGTTGTGATGGTGCAGTATATTCTTTTTGTGGAGTTGCCTTCGAAGATTTACGTCGACGAGCTGCAATATTGCTTGCTCCTACACCCGAACCGGGTACATATTTATTCATCATTCCACCAGATTGATTTGTTATCGTTGCTATCGGCAATACTCGTCCTCCACCGCCCCCTCTCGTTTTCGAAGGTGTAAACATGATGTATATACATAATATATATTTATTAGTTCCTATGTATTTTTAACAAAAATAACTATAGCTAAATCACATCCGAAATATAAAAGGGTTGTTACGCGTAATGTGTATTTTTATTAGTGAAATAGGGCGGTTTCCTAAATTATGATAATTTTGGAAATAAAGTTCCATAATTATTATAATTTTGGAAACAGGTATTTGAAAGAATGGGATGAAAAAGTGGAGTATGTCTCATGTTGCATTTGGCGATCTTGGAAAGTTGAGCATTTTCTTTTTGGGATTTCTGGGATGGGTGGTTTCCTAAATTATGATAATTTTGGAAATAAAGTTCCATAATTATTATAATTTTGGAAACGGGTATTTGGAAGAATGGGATGAAAAAGTGGAGTATGTCTCATGTTGCATTTGGCGATCTTGGAAAGTTGAGCATTTTCTTTTTGGGATTTCTGGGATGGGTGGTTTCCTAAATTAT
>JACCDO010195316.1_pt1 | contig 18784 bp, 20 predicted proteins | sample 7446101 | NCBI WGS metagenome assembly JACCDO01 (sample SAMN15323440, study PRJNA562643) | freshwater metagenome | isolation source: river surface water | place: USA:Blue River Watershed | collected 2017-08-16 | reverse complement strand
TCATATTCAAGGTCATTAAAACCTTTCCAGTTACAGAATGGAGAGTAATACAAATAATAAGCACATTTTTTTATATCTTTGCTAACATTTATATAAGGTCTTAACGATATTTCTACATCTAAATTAAGAACAGCATCTTCAAATACTTTGCTAATTTTTGTTAAATACGTCCATTCTTCTATTTCAAATATAGATAAATCTAATATATTATCATTATCAACATTGATTGTTAGAACATAAATATATTCTTTATTTTTAACATATACAATTTCATATTCAAAATTCATTATAATATTTATACTATAAATAATTTTTAAACATTTATAATCAATAATATAAATTATTAAACGTACAAAGATGTTGTAAAGAAATATTTTTAGTTGCTGGTTAAATCATGTAATTTGTTTTTCAAATTAATAAAATTCTATTAATTCTGTTTTACTTTTTAAATTACATTTTATAATTTTAAGTTCTTTACATTTATAATAGTTGTGTTTTAGTCATTTTTGAACTATCCATTTGTTTCTATATATTAATTATTATTAAAGGTACGGTTTTAAATCTTCAAGGGTATAAATGGTATACTTAAACAAATAGAAGACGCTATAGTTAATATAGCAAATCAAACAGGTGATACTTTAACTGTTGTAGGTAATACTAAAGTTGATACAGAAAAATTAGTATATGTAGAATTTTTAGAATATAAAAATAATATATAATATTAAATATATCAGCATAAAAAGTTATGTTTAAAGAACAAAAAAAACAAATAAAAGATGTTAAGACACAAATAAATGAACAAGCAAAAGTAAGAATCCTAACAATAGAACAAGAAGAAGAACTGGCAAGACAACGTGCAGAAATAGAAAAGTACCAAGCAGAACAACTTGAAGAAAAAAAATTACAAAGAATAACATCTATAAATGATGCATTAAATAATATAAAAAATTTAAAAAAACATATTATTGTATCAACTCCAATTACTTATAATGAAATACCAAATATAATTTCTATAGGAGTAGAAGATAATATAATAATACAAAATCAATTAAATACAAATGATGAAAATTTTATAAAAACATTTAATGATCAATTACAAGAGTTAAAAAGTAGTTCTTTACAAAAAACACAAAATAGTGATAACGTTTTAACAAACATAAATTCATTATTAGGTTCTGCTAATAGATTAATTAATATAGGAAAAAATATTATTGAGAATTTTATAATGGATCGAATTAGTGAATTAATTAGTTTATTAGATATTTCTAAAAAAGTAAGATCAGTTTTTAATACATTTTTAAATTCACTTATTAATGTATTAACTTTTAGTCCAAAAAGTATAACTGAAATTACAAACACAATAAATAGTATTAATGAATTAAAAAATGTATTATCTAATTTAACAGAATTAACAAATAGCAGAGATGAAATTATTAATAAAATGAATGATATGGAAAAAATTAAACAATTTGCAACTGTACAGAAATTACAAAATAATATTATACCAATTATAAATATAGCTAAAAGTGAAATTAGTTTAATTAATTCTTTAATAAATAATATTAATTCAAAATTAAATATAATTATTAACAATAATATTCTTGGTACATTAGAAAAACTAGGAAATGATATTAAAAATGGTCTAGTAAAATTAGGAGATGATATTAAAGATGTAGGAAATGATATTAAAGATGGTTGGAATAGTATTTTTTGATGCAATAATTTCATAACATATAACTTTAAATTAAATTTTTATTATCTTGTTGAAATAATAAACTTTCAACAATTGAAATATTAAATAGTAAAGTTTTAAAACTTAATCTATTTAATTAAAAAAAAAATTATAACATATATTAATGTTAAGATTATTCATAAAAATATTTATAATTGTATTTATAATATATTTTATACATATAAATCCAATACCAATACCATGTTTTTGTGATGAAGGATCATTTTTTACGAGATGTATCGAAGGAAGTAAATTAACAACTGAACAATGTAATGAAATTTCAAAAATAGTTAAAGTAATTGATGATGCATTTAATCGTGTTGCTCGTGATATAGTATCAATTGCAACAACATTATCAAAAGATATACCACATATACCAACAAATATACCAAAAGTAGCAACAATGGTTAGTGATAAATATACAAATTATACAATACCTGATGTTCCAAAAATACCTGATATAAATTTATCATGTCCAATAAATATTCCGTTATCACAAATAACTGATAAAACTAATCAATCATTACAAAGTATGCAAGATGATATAAATAGAGCAAGTAATCAAATTAATAATTCAGAATTTGCTAAGGGTATTGATAAAATTGTTAGTGTATTTAATGATTTAAAAACACGTATTGATTCAGTAAATATTGGTGCAGGATTTAAATTTAATATAGGAATATCATGTGAAAGCGGATATACATTAAATGGTTTAGTTTGTGTTCCTGATCCTCCACCTGGATATGAAACAAGACCAGGCGATATAGTTAACTATTGGTTAACTGAACCTACAAGTTATTTAATGGGAACTGCACAACAAGCAAATCAAGATAATAGTGCATGTAATAGTTTAACAAATGTAATAACTGGTATTGGAACATGTTCTGGTTGGAAAGGAGATATTAATTGTGTAACAAAAGGTTGTGGTTGTATTAAACAACCTGCAGTACGTGAAAGATCATGCGCTGATTTATCAAATGTTATTTATGGTGTTGGAACTTGTAGTGGATGGAAAGGAGATATTAATTGTACAACAAGAGGGTGTGGATGTATTAAACAACGTGTTAATAAAGATTGTAGTTCATGTAGCGGTTTATGTAATGTGGTTGAAGGTGTTAATACATGTACTGGTACTAAAAAATAAAAAATAAATATATAAGTTATATTAATGGGAGGTAAAAGTTCAAAAGCATGTGTTGGAACAGTAGTAACAAGAAATTGTAATGTTAATTGTCCAAATGGTTGGAGAAGTGATGGTACTAGTTGTTGGGAAGATGCAGTTACAAGATGTGATGGTGGTGTTGTTACTAGACCAAGTTCTTCAAGTTGTCCAAATGGTTGGAGAAATGATGGTACAAGTTGCTGGGAAGATGCAGTTACTACTTGTAGCGGTGGTGTTGTTACTAGAGATGCTCCAAGAACGTGTCCAAATGGAACAGAGTTTGATGATCTAAAACTATTATGTTATCCAAGATGTAGAGAAGGTTATCATAAAAATCCAGGTGATATTGTATCATGTTGGAATAATAAACCTACAACAAAAATGATTACAGGAAGCAAAGTTCCTAGAATAAATTTATCTTTTTAAAAATATTATTATTGATAAATTAATTAATTTATCAATAATATTATACAAATAATGACATATTATGATAAATATTTAAAATATAAAAATAAGTATTTGGAATTAAAAAATATGTTAGGTGGATCTAAAAAAGAACCAACCGATGATCTTTTAGCAGAAATTGATAAAATAAGTAATGAAACTAAAAATGATAAAAAATGTATTCATGAATTTTTAGGAATAATAGAAGAAAATGAAGAAAGAGAAATTGAATTTTTAAGAAACGGTGGTTTAATTAATGAAAATGAAAAAGTTATTTTACTTGATAAAATTAAAAATATTGGTTTAGACATAAGATTAATTCCAGACGCTGATGAGAATTTATTATGGAAACTAATTGTACCTAAACGTAAAATTGAGAATGAACGTCAAAGACTTGAAAGTATATTTAAATGCAACATAACAGAAGAAGAATATTATAATAAATATAAACCGTATAAAACTTTTTATAATGAAAAAAAAAATGCATATATAAATAATGGATTAGATAGATATAATCAAAAATTTGATAGATATAATATAAATTATAAAGCAAACTTATCAGATCATGAACTTATATTTAGTAAAGAAACTGATAAAGATGCAATAGTAAGAAATTTAATAATTAGTTTAAATGTTAGCTTTTGGAAAGATGTTAAAAATAATATTATAGACTATATCACACCATTAAATGATAATATTAATTTTGAGTCATTAAATTTTAATAATTTAATAAAACACATTATTAAATTAAAAAATCAAAAAATAAAAAACTTACTTAATCAACTAATAAATTTACCAAGATTTCTTAGGGCACGAGAAATCATTATAAATATTCAAGAAGGATATCCAACATTATACCAAGAATTAGTTTGTGGTATTAGACAACGTGATACATTTGGAATACCAACAAAATTAATTTGTAAAAATTTATTTGAGTCTTTTACTAATATTTCTAAAGATGATAAAAATATTGTAGTAAAAGTAAAAGATCATATTCAAAAAATTTTAAATGATTCTAGTTCATATAACATTGGCGGACGTCCTGATATTAATACAAATTTGTTTTCAATTGTTATTAATAATACAAGTAGTAATGATGGATTTATCTTACAACAAAGATTATTTGTTGATCTTATTAAAAAAGATATAGAGGGTAATATAATTAGAGATGAGGACGGTAATATTATTAGAGAAGATAATGAAGAAATATTAGGTAGACACATTATTCAAAAACAACAAGAAATAGGCGAAGTATTTATAGCTGCAGAACCAATATTATTAACTTGTAAAATAGCACAAACATATAGTAGAATGGTTGATTATGGTGTTGGTATTGGTTCTGTAATTATTAAATGTGATGGATTACGTTTACTTTTTAAAGGTATACTAAACTGTCATTTAGAAAAAGATAACTTTTCATTTGAACACATAACACAAAGTTTAGTAGAACCAAATTATGATTCTAGATTAAAAGAAATTACTTTTGGAAAATTTACAAATAAAGGCATAATTGAAGACCAAAAATATATTGGTGAAATGAAAAAAACAAATATACATTTAGAAAATGATTTGTACAAAGAAGTAATTAAATTATTTAATCAAATATATTTTGTATTAACACCACAAATAAAAAATAAACTAATAAAAGTAATTGTTGGTGATTTTAATGTTTTAAGACACTTATTAGAATTACTTAATGAAGGTTCAGATTTTGTAGTAGTTGAAAATAAGGGTTTAGATTATATTATTAAAAAATTGAATTAATAATATTTTGTTTTAAATATATAAAAGTTATGTTTACAACAATATCATCATTTAATCAAATAGAAATTAAAAAAAAAAATACACTTGTATTATGTGATATTGATGATACACTATTATATTATCCTGATTGTGATAAAAAATGTCAAGAAATATTAAAAGATATGTTTACAATTGATAAAAATTTAGATTATAATTTAGAATTAATAAATTTAAAAAACATGTATAAACAAATAAATTCACCGTCTCATACTGATTATATTGGTTTCACAAATTTGATAAAAAAATTAGAAAAAACAGAAGGTACATTAATGTATTTAACAGCAAGATCAGAATGTTATGATAAAATAACAAAATGCCACTTAAAAAAAATAGATATTGATAAGTATAATTTTAAGATTCACTATACAAATAATGAAATATCTAAAGGTGAATATATTAAAAAATTTATAAATTTAGATGAATGGGAAGAAATTATTTTTATTGATGATTATCCAAGTTATATTGAATCTGTTTATAATTTATTTCCACAAATAAAATGTTACAATTTTGTAGTTAAAAAAAAATAATTTCATATTTATAATTAATTTTGATGTTACTAATATTTTTTTCATTAATATAAAATATATGAACCTAATAATATTTAATTTATTTTTAAATTCGTTATAAGTATTGAAGGTAATGATAAAGATTCAGGTTTAAATTGGAAGTTAAATATTAATTCTTGTTGTTATAATGAAACCACAAACAGTTAGTTAATTGAATCAAAATTAATACCATGTGTGTATTATGTACACTAAATAATATTTTATTTAATTTAGATGAAATACATGGTGTAAAAATAATGATAAAAATGCAAAAAATAGTAAAAAATGCAAATATATTTATGAATAATTTAAAGATTTAAAATTGAAAATGAATTAATTAACAAAATTGAAAAAGATTATTTTAATTGTGTTGAACTTACTATAGTATAAAAAAATTGAAATAACAAAATTTTATTTTAATAACTCCAATTTATGGCTAATGAAATAAAATCACATCAAATTTTAGGACAACAACTAAAATTATTTTTTTTTGATGAAAAATCACCCGGTTCTGCATTCTTTTTACCACATGGAACTATATTATATAATAATTTATTAAATTATATTAGAAAAGAATACAATGAAAGAGGTTATAAAGAAGTAATAACACCGAATATTTTTGATAAAAGTTTATGGATACAATCTGGTCATTGGGATAAATATAAAGAAAATATGTATTGTATTGAAATAGACAAATCAGAGAATGAAGCATGTTGTAGTGATCGTCAATTCAGTTTAAAACCAATGAATTGTCCAAGTCATTGTATCATGTTTAAACAAATGAATTTATCATATAGACAATTACCAATTAGATTAGCAGATTTTGGTGTATTACATAGAAATGAAGTTCATGGATCATTAAAAGGATTAACAAGAGTACGTAAATTTTCTCAAGACGATTCACATATTTTTTGTACTCAAGACCAAATAAAAACAGAAATATTAAATGTTGTTGATTTTATTCAAAAAGTGTACAAAGATTTTAATATGAAAATACAAGTTGGATTATCAACAAGACCTGAAAAATATATTGGTGAATTATCAATTTGGGATAATGCTGAAACTATACTAAAAGAAATTATTCAAAATTTTCCTGACCATAAAATAAATGAAGGAGATGGTGCTTTTTATGGACCTAAATTAGATTTTACAGTTTTTGATAGTTTTAATCGAGCTTATCAATTAGCAACTATACAATTAGATTTTAATTTGCCAGAACGTTTTGATCTAACATATCAAAATAGTGAAGGACAATATATTCGTCCAATAATTATTCACCGTGCAGTATTAGGATCAATAGAACGTTTTATTGGAATATTATTAGAAACAACTCAAGGAAAATTACCATTTTTTGTTAATCCAAGACAATTTGCAGTAATACCTGTAAAACATGATAATGAAGAAATTGTAACATACTGTAAAAAAGTTTGTAAAACTATTACAGATAATAATTTTAATGTGGATTATTTTGATGATTCTGATACAATGCAAAAAAAAATAGCAAATGCACAAGTATTACATTATTCTTATATTATAGTAATTGGTGAAAAAGAAGTAAGTTCTGATACAATAAATGTTAGAAATGTAGGTAATAATAATTTAGAAATATTTTTATCATCATTAAAAAATTAAGAGTTTTAATTATTCTAAAATAAAATTATAAATTAAATAAATTATAATCTATTAATAATGATACAAAGAGAAGAGTTTATAAATGTTTTACCAACATTTAATATTCCAAAAATTCCAAATCAAGATAATGTTCAAGTAGATGTTTGTGATCAGGCATCAAAACTTATGAATCAAAAAATTACTCCGCAATTAAATTCTGCTATGAAAAAAATAATTGATGGTTTAAATACATCTAGTACTCAAATTCGTTCAGTAATAATACAAGGATTAGGTGGTATTGATACTGCTGTTGAAATAAGTGTAAATGGTATTAATACTGGTATTGATGTAATAAACGATTCCACAAAAAATTTAAATAAAGTTTTAGTTTTTTTACAATCATTAGTAAACACAGATAGTTTAGTAAATACAATAAAAACTATTATAAGTTTATTGGTATTAATGCATATACCACCTGGTCAAGTTCATAATGTAACCTATTATACAAATGCTATTTTTTACTTTTTATTTTTTATATTTATATTAAGTCCAATATTAACTTTAATATTTTTATTTTTATAAATTAATATAATGGATATTAAAAGTATTATAAAAATCTTTTTTTTTATTTTAATTGCAGGATTAATATACTATTTATATGTTGTTAAAATCCCTGTTTTGTGTTTAACTTGTGAAGAACCTGGAACACTTACTAGATGTATAGCTGGAACAGGTAAAGATACTCCAACATGTGACGCATTTAAATTACAACAACAAATTGTTAGCGAAGTTGGTTATGCATATGGTGTTGTTTCTGATGAATTTGGCAAAGTTACTGGTGTATTTGATGATGCATATACAAAAATAGTAAATGCTAAGGCAACATTAGTTGAAGCATTTTCAAGAATAGGTTCATTAAATATTCCAAATATACCACCAATAAATATACCAAAAATAGATAATTTATCATGTCCTATTAATTTTGATGGTATACCTGCTGTAGATGTTTGTAAATCAGGTATTACACCCTCAGTAAATCAAGGTGCTATTAATCCAATTAATACATCAATTACTGGATTACAAACATCAATCAATACAGTTGTTGGGCAATTAAATAATGCTATTTCACCAATTAATACATCTATAAATACTCTTACAAGTAGTGTTAATACAATTGTAGATGATGTTAATAATGTTGTAAATCAAATAAATAATGCAATAAGAACAAATATACCAAATGTTAGAAGAGTTAATATAGGAAATATTAGTACTAGTATTGGAAATGTATCTATACCAACAATTACTCCGGTTAATTTAAGTTGTGACATTAACTTACCAGCATTAATTAAAGAAAAAATGGGATCAAACACATTAGATGTTTGTGGTTTATTAATTGCTCAAATAAACAATACATTAGTTCCACAACTTAATAATTCATTTAAAGTTATTGGTGATTCTATTAATATTGCTATTGTAAATATTAATACTGGAATTCAACAAGCAATTACAACTATTCAAAATGGTATTTCAACTGCTATTATTATGTTACAAAATCAATTAGATGCATTAAATATTTTTGGTCAATTATCAGAAAAAGTTGTTGATTTATTAAATAAAATGGGTCGATTAAATCCAATGGGTTTAATTCAAACATATATTTTACCATATATTAAGTCATGGTTTCCTTTTGCAACATTATCAGATACTATAACGTTTTTATTTGTAATGTTGATGGTTCCATTTATTATTCCCTTATTTTTAATTCTTAATACATTAATAGATTTAATACCTGATATTAATATAGGAGGTGGTGGAGATAGTAGTTAAAAAAATTTAGTTAAAGAATAAGTATATATTATAATAATGTACACTTATTTATTATTTATTTTATTTATTAGTAATGTATCCGCAAATAATTTATTTGATGGATTTTTAAACTATAACAACATTAAATTAACAAAAGAAGAGTATAATTATCGTGAAAAAATATTTTTAGATGAATATAAAAGAGTTATTGAACATAATGGCAAAAATTTATTATGGAAAGAAAAATTAAATCATATGTCTCATTTAACAAATGAAGAAAAAAGACAATTTCATGGTTTAAATAAAGCTTTTGCACAACAAAATATTAATAATGACTTAAAAAACTATTATTATACAAACAACATTCCTAAATCAATAGATTGGAGACAAAAAGGTGTTGTTTCTTCTGTTAAAGATCAGGGTCATTGTGGGTCATGTTGGGCTTTTGCTTCAACTGCTACTATTGAATCACATGTTGCAATTAATACTGGTAAATTATTTGATTTATCACCTCAACAAATTGCATCATGTGCACCAAATCCAGATAATTGTGGAGGTAGTGGAAATTGTCAAGGTGCTACAGCTGAATTGGCTTTTGATTATGTTGCAAAGTCTAATGGTTTATTAGAAGAATATCAATATAGTTATACATCATATTATGGTGTTGAATCATCATGTAATATTCCTGAAGGTGGTGTTCCTAAAGTAAAAATAGATGGTTATAATAAATTACCTTCTAATAATTATCAAGCTTTATTATATGCTGTTGCAAACTATGGACCAATTGCTATTTCTGTTGATGCATCAAATTGGCATGCTTATAGTTCTGGTATTTTTAATGGATGCAATCAAATTAATCCTGATATTAATCATGCTGTTGTACTTGTTGGGTATGGTGAAGAAAATGGTCAAAAATATTGGTTAGTTAGAAACTCTTGGTCTGCTAGTTGGGGTGAAAATGGTTATATTAGATTAGCTAGAACTGATGATGAAGATGATAATTGTGGTATTGATGTTACTCCTTGGAATGGTGTAGCTTGTGATGGTGAAACAACACCTCAAATTACATGTGGAACTTGTGGTATTTTATTTGATAGCGCCTATCCAACTGGTGCAACAATTGCTTAAAAAAAAATCTTATGTTAATTTAATATGGACAGTTTAATACCTTTTTTAACATATAATGCCATTTTTTATAGTATAACATCATTATCTACTTCAATTACATCAACCCAAAATATATTTAATTTTATAATTCAACACAAAGACAGTGATTATCAAGTTTTTCAACATCAATTAGAAACAACAGATTTACATAATAAACTTAATATTATTTCATCTATAATTAAAGATATATTACAAAAACATATTCCAAATAAAAATGATATTGAAAATATATTACATCCAGAATATGAAATAGAACAAGTAGATGAATTTAGTATGGTAAATTTAATTAAAAAAACATCTATTGATTTAAAAGTTCCAGAACCAGTAAAATTAGCACTATTATCTTGTTTAGAAATAATAATAAAAATTAATAACTTATTAGAAAAAATACATGCAAAAATAGTTAATCACCAAAAAACATTTTTAAAAAATCTTGTTAAAATTAACATAATGTCTGAAACAAATAAAATTATTGCAGATACACAAATATTTAATTCACGACTACAAATATTATTTGAAGTATTAAAAATATATAAAAACGATTACTAAATTTTTATGTTATCAAACTGATTACATAAAAGTTCATCTTCTATTTTTCCAACATTAAAATATTGTAATTGATGTGTAACACTTGCTACTTTATAACGAAATTTAATTGTATTAAAAAATGTTTTTATGTAGTTGTTATTTAAATTTAAAAAAGAAAAATTAAACTTGTATTTTATTACATATGGATTAATTAATTTTTTTACAACAATTATATTTAGTGTTATGTATGGATTTATTTTAACACTAACTTTATTTTTTATTTCTGTCATTTCATGTAATTCAATTGGATTAGTAGGAAGATAATTTAATAAACCTTGAAGTACAATATATTTAACACAATTAAAATTTTTTACTGGATCACTAATAATTTCCATATACAAATATAAATGATATGGTTTTGTGTTAAATTTATGTAAATTTACAGACCTATATGATTTACTTGGTTTATAATTATCCACAATTGTCATAGTAATATATTCTATTGTCATATTAGTTTTTTATTCAATTTTTTATAAAAAATTAGGTGAATTAATGAGCTCAATTTTTTATAATTAACTTGTTTAATTTGTAAAAAAGTGAATTATTTTTAATTTATATACATATATTATTAAGTATGGGAAATTTAACATTGAAGCCAATTGAATTTCGTAAAGTTAATGAAATAGAAAAGTTTTTTTTCCATATTGAAGTAACTACACATGAAATTATTAATGATAAAAATAAAATAAAAGAAAAAATATTAAATTTAGAAACAGAAAATGTTAGTAAATATATTTTTGAAATATTAAAAGTAATTGATAGGTGTATTGAAGATGAAAATGAAAAAATTATTGAACAAATAGATTACTATCTTTTTTATAGTCTTAATAATAAGATTCCATTATTATCTATTAATAATATAGAAGCAAAACAAAATCAAAAAAAAAATAATACTAATTCTGGATCATATTTTTGCAAAGAGTATAACTTGTAAAAAAATACTTAAAAATATAAAATTATTAATTGTAAATGGCTTTAAATAAAAATAAAGATGAGACTAATTATAGAACTTTTATTAATGAATGTTATTCAGGAAAACCTGCATTATTATTTAGTATTAAAAAAGAATATTTAACAAAAAATAACTTTAATGGATTAAAAATAATATCTTCTTATTGCAATCAACAATTATTAGAAAAAGTTTATAAAAAATACAAACTTGTTTTTGATCCAAATATAACAATTGCAATAAAAGCAACAATGAATTATGATAATTACAATAATTTTATTTTTTTACTTGATAAATTAAATGATTCAAAAAACTATTTTTATGATTTTTTGTGTAAATGTGTACAAAGTTATAATGGTTATAAAATATTTAAATATTTAATTGAAAACTGTAATTTATCTGATAATGATATTAAAGAATTATTACTAAAGAATACAGAAACATATGAATCTTCATTTAAAATATTTGAACATTTAGTTACAATTAATATGGATATTTTTAACCAAGTAAAATATAAAATATTTACAAATGTATGTTTTAATGATGAATTATATAAAGCAGAATTAATAAATAAATTATCATCAATGGAAGAATATGTTAATTCAAATTCTCAATTATTTATTACAACTTGTGATAAAAATAGTTATGCATGTGCAAGGTTTTTAACAGAAATAAATAAAGAAGTAAATTATAAAATAACTTATGTAGATGAAAATACAATAGAATATATTGTTAAGGAACCTTAATTAATTTAACCATTATTTAGTTGAACTAATAAATTATCAAATTGATTATTTATTTTTTTAATTTCTTTTTTTCTAAGAATTTCATTAAGAATTATTAATTTTCTTTTTTCAATTTGATCTCTATCTAATGATTTTATATTATTATAAATATTTATAAAATCATTGTACATCCAAATTTCACTCCTGTTATTAATTTCACAAACAAAAAAATCTTTTATAAATAGTTTTTTATAATTTTTATCAACTCGATGCATTTCATATATATCAAAAGCATATGACCAAACTTCATGATAACCATACCAAATCAGATTAGCTATAGACAAATTATAACCAGTTTTTGTTGTTTTTAATTGTGCAACATAATATCTATTTTTATAGTCATAACAAATTTCATCAAATTCACAATTTTCTAAATATCCAGGCTCATTTCTATCTTCAGCTGTTTCTTTATCACAAATAAAAACTTTTATATATTCATCATTTGATGACATATAATTATGTAATTCTTTTTTACTGGTTGTAATTAAATTATAAAATTCTTCCTGAGACAATACATGTTCCGGAAATTTAAAATTTATTGGTTTATTAAACATAACTAAGATTAATTATTATTAAATAATTATATAATTCATTTTTTTTACACCTGTAGATATAACAGCTAAAAAAATTGAACTTAACTAATATTACAGAATTAATATTATTATTAATGAATTCTGAAATGAATGTTGATGTGTGTAGCTACAGTGATTTTACTTTTGATAAATTATATTTAAAAGATGTTCCTTCTAATAATAATTATTTAAAATATGTTTCAATTAAAAAAAATAAAAAAGATTATTTATTTGTATTAAGTCCGTGGACAGAAGTAATTTATCATTATAGCGGTGTAGTTAATAAAGATTTTGACGGAAATATTTTAGAATATCCACAAGATTTTAAAATTGATATAAATGATGAAGATGATGCACAATTAGAATTTGCAAATAAGTTAAGAGATTTAGATACATATTTTAAATCTTCAGCTTTTAAAGAAAAATATTTAGGTAAAAATTATAAAGGAACATATTATCCTTTATACAATGAAGAACATAAATGGGTAAAAGCAAAATTACAATATGTACCTGATGGTGATAAGAAAAAAATGTCAACAACTGTATATAATGTTTTTTCATATCCTGATAAACCATCAAAATTTTTTAAAAAACCAGCTGAAGGAATAGATACAGCAATGAAACTTAAATATAGATTACAAAAACAAAAAAATGTTAGATTTGTATTATTACCAACAAGTATATGGTATTCAAATTCAGGTTATGGTATTAAAATGAAAATAGTTGAAGTACAAATAGGTACTAATAAAAAAGGATTTAAATATTCAGAAAACAATTAATTTAATTTTCTTCGTCACTAGATAAATATTTATAATTTTCGTCCATTAAAAATTCTTCACTATCAGTTTCTGTATTTTCATTTTCTTTTGGTTGTATTAATTCCCAAGTTTTTAATATGATATCTTTTAAATTATAACTCATATCATTAATACAATTAAAAAAAGCTTTTTTATTTTTAGGATCATAAAACTTATGTTGATTATCTAAAATTTCTTTTAATTTTTTTTGGTGTTCTTTAGGAATATTATCACGAAAAGATTCATCAAATTCTACCATATGATATATATTATTAATAAATCTTAATGAACTATTAAGTACTTCATTAATAAAATCTATTTTATTTATTTTTTCTGGTTTTTGTGTTTTATGATTAATTCTTGTAAAATGTTTTCCTTCAAGTGTAGTTGCACAAAAAGAATGATTTTCTGGATATTTAGTATTAAAATTTACTTTTTTAACACATGTAATTGGCATATTATTTCCTTCCTTAACAATTGACAATATATCGTTTAATGAAAAGCCATCTAATGATTCAGCACCTATTTGATTTATAACAATAGTTTGTGTATTATTATTAGTTGTATTATTTGTATTATTAATAGTACCATTATTTATATTTTGTTGATTATTAATTAGTTGGTTATTAATTTGTTGGTTAGGATCAACTATAATTTTGTTATCTTCAACTATTAAATCTTTTTTACAGTGTTTTTGGTGTTGAAATTTGTTTTGTCTGCAATTAAAATTTTTACCACATGTTTTACAAACATATTTATTTCTACAAGCGTCAACATTAGTTACATTAGTTACACTATTAGTTACACTATTAGTTACGTTTTTAGTTACACTATTAGTTACGGGTGGTATTATAGGATTATGAAAAGTTTTGTTGTGTCTCCATAGACTTTTATAGGATGATAAAGTTTTATTGCAAATTTTACAACTAAACAATCTCTGTAGATTATCTACATTAGTATCCATTATAACACATAAGAAATTTTATCCTTAAATGATTTTATTTTGTAGATAATGTAGATATCTACATTGTAGATATACCCCTTTTTTTTTTTGAAAAATTTTTTGGATTTTTTAAAATTAATAGTTTTTAACTGGTAAAATAAACTGTTTCAGGATAAACTTTGTTTTTTGTTGCGTCAAATTGAATTTCAGGATAAATTTTAGCGTATGGATATTTTTTTTTAATTTTTATAAAAAGTTGTTTTATTGTCTGCATATTTATATATATTTATAATTTACAAAATAAAAAATCAATTTTTATTTGAAATAAAAAAAAATGAATATTTTAATTATAACAGTAAAATATTTATTATTATGAAATCAATGATTGTCTTATTTTTAATTATATGTTGTGTAACATGTTACCAATATTTAACTGTCTATAATTGGCAAAAAGTAAGAAAAATATTATCAAGTGAAAATGTTGAAGAAAAAAATATTATTAAGAAACATATTTATAACGATTATAAATATAGATCTTTTATAAGAGCAAAAGAATTTAAATTATTAAATAAAAGCTTAACAAAAAATGTTAAATTAAATGGTTTAGTAAAAGCATCATTATTAGGTTTAGTTGAATCAATAAATACATTTGATCCAAAAAGTAAAACTAACTTTGCAACTCATTCAGATAAATATATTAATAGAAATTTATTAGGTCATACTTATTTAGTTAAGAAAAATTTATAACATTCAAATGTTGCTAATACATCATTTAATGCATCATGTGCACCATTAATTGGTTTATATAATACTTCTAATTTTTTATTTGATAAAGAATATGTGTCTTTTATTTCGAATTGATTAAATAAATTATAATTAATATTTATTTCAGGATGAACTTTTGCATATTTTTTATATCTAGTTTTAGTCTCATTATTAAAATATATTTTAATAAAAAATTGAATTAAAATAAAATTAATAATAATTTTCTTTAATTATGAATAGATTAGTATTATTTTTGATATTAGAATTATTTGGAATTATTTATTGTTATAAAAGATATTTAACTACTTACAGTTGGACACATTTAAGGAAAAAATTAAGTGATAAAAATCTTACTTTTGAAGAGAAAAGTAAGATTAAAATTCATATTTTTAATGATTATAAAAATAGAACTTATTTGAAAGCAAAAAAATTTAAAATTTTAAATAATGATTTAACTATTAATATTTCTAGAAAAGAACTAGGAAAATATGCATTAAATGGTTTATATGAAGCAATTAATACATTTAATCCAAATGATAAAATTAATTTTGCTAAGCATTCAGATAATTATATTAATAAAAATATAATTATTGGATTAAATAATTTATTACCATATAAAAATGAAAATCATTTTAATTATAATAAATGGTATGATCCTTATTGGAATTGTGTTAATAATGATTTATCACCATTAAATAAAAAAATAATTCAATTAAAATATAATTATAATTTTGATGAAATTAGAAAAACAGAAGTTCTTGCAAAAATGTTTAACACAACAAGTGAAAATATAACAGATATTATAACTGCTTCTTTAAATTATGTTCATAAAAAAATAACATCACAAAATGAATTTGGTTGTAATTTTTTTTTAAATAAAGTAAATGTTTAATTTACTTTTTCTCTTTTTTGCTTCTTTACCACACATATTATCATAACTTCTTGTAGTTGAAATAAATAATGGTTCTAATAATAAAATAACATATTTATTTATTTCAACAGCAGGATTTATTGTGTATGATCATTATAAAGATATTATGAAATTTGGTGATTTATTTGATTAAAAAAAATTTATAACATTCAAATGTTGCCAATACGTCATTTAATGCATCATGTGCACCATTAATTGGTTTATTAAATATTTCATTATATAATACTTCTAATTTTTTATTTGATAATAAATATGTGTCTTTAACTTCAAAACCATTAAAAAGATTATAATTTATTTTACCATCAGTTAAAATTTTAATTTCAAATTTTCTTAAATTATTTATTATACTTCTTAAATCAAAACCAACATTATGACCAACAATATAATCAACATTTTTTAAATCTGAAATAAATTCTTTGATGACATCATTAAATTCAACACCATAATTACGTAATTTATCAACTGTAATACCATGTATTAATATAGTTTCTTTTGAAGGTATTCTATCTTTGATATATTTATTTACTGTTTTAATAATGTTTAATTCATTATCAACAATAATATATGCAATTTGTATAATATCACCAACAAAATCAGTTGTTTCAGTATCTAAAACCATAAAGTTATTTGTTTTATTTTCTTTAGTATTTAAAACTAATTGAACATCACTATATTTTTTGGTGTTATTATTAACACTTTCTAATAATATTTGATTAATTGGAAGATAATTACGTTTACTTTGTTGATCATTTAGTATTTTAGTTTCCATATATTTAATTAGTTCATTTGTTTTAAAATTTTCTGGAATTTTAAATAAATATTCGTAACCATTCATAATATTGATAATACAAACCTTGGTAATAGAATTGTTGTTTAATAATGAATAATACAATAACAATTGAACTAACCATTCTAGTTTAAATTCACTTTCTGAACATTTAAAATCAATAATTGTGTCATTATCAATCATATCAATTTCACCACAAATAAAACATTTTTCTTTTTTGTTATTTTTAAATTCATGTCTTACTTGAACTTTACATGAAACATTTTCATGGTGTGAGTATAAATCAACATAATTATCCATTCTTTTAATAATAGAGTCATTATAACCATCATTTAAAATATTATTCTCAATAAGATTAAAAATATCTCTATAAACTAATCTTCTTCTTTCAAGTTTAAAATTTCTACACAACGAAATCCAATAAATATCTTTATTAGTATAATCAAATGATTTAATTTTTCTATATGAATTAATTATTTTATTTATAACATGCTCTGGATAAATATATGGTTTTTCTAATGTAAGGTTGTTAGTGTCTTTTAAAAGTAAATCAATAATTCTTTTATCTTTAGGATCAATATTATCTCTTAATATTTGTTCAGTATCCATATCAATGAAATCAATATTTAATTTTTTAATAATATTTCTTGTTATGTATCTATCACAAAATTCACCTAAATCTGGTTCAAATGCATTTTTCTTAATATCTTCTGTAAATGTTAATTTATTTTCATAAGTAATTTTGGTTTCGGGAAAAATATTTGGAACAAGATTTTTTTTTCTTAACTTATCATAATCATTTTCATTTAATAAGCTAATTAATTCATTAACTCCATATATTTTTTTTGTGTATACATCTTTATCATCACCACCTAAATAATCAACCAATTTTTTGTCAGTGTTATTAATTATATCAACATGATGAATACATTCTTTTAAAAAAACTGATAAAGGAAATTCATTTAATTGGGAGACAAAATGTAAATGTTTTTTACAACGTGTTGCTGCAACATAAAATAATCTTCTTTCTTCTTCTATATTTTTAATATTATTATTTAAATGTTCTGGAAAGTGTTGATGACTTAATCCAATAATGAAAACAACAGACCACTCTAAACCTTTTGATTTATGTATTGTTGTTAAAACAAGCTTACCAGGTTCAATCAATTTTTTAGTGTCATCAGAATTTTTGTCAGTTATTAATGCAATGTGTGGTATATCATGTTTTGTTAATTCAGTTTCCATCATTTTAAGTGGATATGAATTTCTGGATAAAATACATATGTCTTGATATTCAATGTTATGATTAAGAATATAGTCCTTAATTTTTTCAATAATAAAACCATATGTATCATGTTCACGATCATTAATAATTAATTGGGGTTTAAATAAATTAT
>JACCDO010390947.1_pt1 | contig 18791 bp, 11 predicted proteins | sample 7446101 | NCBI WGS metagenome assembly JACCDO01 (sample SAMN15323440, study PRJNA562643) | freshwater metagenome | isolation source: river surface water | place: USA:Blue River Watershed | collected 2017-08-16 | reverse complement strand
AGCCTCTAGTGCCGCCGCATTTGCAGCCAATATTTGTTTTAAGTTCAATATTTCATTCTGTGTATCAATCAAATCTGTGCTTGCTGAATGAGCACGCTCGCGCTCAATGCGAGCCTCTTCTGCAACTAACAGAATACGTCTTTCGGCTTCTCTCAACGCTGTTGCAGATGCTTCAGCCGCAGCTTCTGAGCACAATCTCCCTTCATGCAGCTTTGTTTCTAATTGAGCTACCTGCATTAGAGCTATCTCTAACTCGTACGAGTCAAACTTCCGCTCTTCTGTTCTCTTTTTTTCTTCTATATTAACATGTGGACTGTGCGTATTTGCCTTTTCTTTGAGTTCGTTTTGTGACGCCTCCCCGCCTTCAAAATCACAAGGCGGTACGTCTGGTGATTTCAGTTCCGTCACACTTGTCAAACCTTGAGTTGAATCGACACATGTCTGATTTAAGTTTGGATAGTCCGACGGCGCATTAAGAGATGTTGTTGCATTTGATATTCCAGACTTTCGTAACGCGCCTAATAGCGAGCGCATGTCCGCAGCTAACAATGGGTCAATCGCTGGCGTTGATGTGCTGCTATAATACGCTGTCACTTCGGAAGAAGACATCCAAGGATTACGCAATTGGTAGGGTAAGGATGCATTTCGATGTCGTGGATTCGGACTCTCCTCGCCAACATCCTCATGGACGGGATGCCACCCCTCCGTCGCAGCGGCGCCTGCTGAGGGGGTAATTCTCGGCGACCCCACCTCGGTCATGTAAACATCTAATATTTCCAAGTCTTCTGGGCTTCTATATTCTGCGCCTAAAGAGAACGCACTTGTATCAACATCCTCTACTTTACTTGCATCTGATAGCTTTCGCGCTTTAAACCGTTCAGCCAAGGCATCAAACCTTGGTGTTTTCATCATAACAACTTTCTGATGATCACACACTCTTTCGTCGGAAGTAGTAATTATGGTGTTTTCTTCGCATTCATTCAATGCAGTGTCTAATGGTGACTTGAATGATGTCAATGAAAATGGAGATGTTGCAATATCGCGAGTAAATGTAGGAGGATTGACGGTATTAGCCGCGATCCAGCTGCGGCGGTCAAGATTGTCGATAGTTTCTAGGCAAGGGCAGTCATTGAATAAGTTTTCTATGGCACAAGCATCAGAGCACACTGGATTCGGATCAGATCCTCCACTTAACGCTAAATGTCGCAGTCTATCTAAACGTGTGAGTTCGTTTAAAACATTGGGTCCAGTCAAAATGTTTCCGCGTATATCCAGAATTTCTAGGTCTGGAAAGTTTTCTGAAATACCAGTTAAGCTCTTTAAATTATTGAATGCTAATGATAGTTGCATAATGCCCGGTAAAAACGGGGCACTCTGCAGTGTGTCGATCACATTCCCGCCTAAGTCAAGGACCTGCAGCTCAGTCATCGATGCTAATTCTGGTAAATCTAAAGAAGCGAATGAGTTGCTGGATAAATTAAGCTCTATAATAGTTTTTGTTTCACTTATCCCTTGCAAAGAGTAAAGGTCATTGCCATGCAAATTTAGTATCGTGCATCCGGGCACCACGACAGCATTTTTCAAACTTCGAATACCTTGACCGATCAGCTCGCATTCAATTTTTGTTTTAAAAGAATTCGACTTCATATTTTCATGTACAGATTCATATCATCATGCACCGCACTTCTCAAGATACTTTAAAAATTCCTCTTTTAAATCGACTTTTGACATGTCCAAAAATGTATCCAAAAAGAGGTTTTTGAGGCATCGCCTCATTTGCCATGTCTAATTTGACTTCGTTGCAATTTACTTTCACGCATATGCCGTGCTCGGGTATATGCGTGAAAGTAAATTGCAACGAAGGCAAATTAGACACGGATAATCAGTCTTTTCCCTAGCCGTCAACCTCTACTTAGATTTATCCAGGTTGCCAGCAAAGAAGCCGTGATTAAGTGGTTACAGGATGAACAGACAATTCTATCTGTTCGTTCTGTAACCACTAAATCACGTCTTCTTTGCTGGCAACCTTCTCTTTTACTACTGCTGCAGCACACGAATTAAACAGATTCCGCATGTCTTCTTCTTCTCGCCAATCACAAGCACAAACACTCTAAGCCTTGATTCCAACATTGCTGATCATGTTTTTTAATCATGATATTCTTGACTCTGTTGAAATGTTCGACTTGGTCGTGTGCAAACCCGACGCTCGGAACTGTAGGACCTCAGACAATTCTATCTGTTCATCATGTAACCACTTAATCACGGCTTCTTTGCTGGCAACCTGGATAAATCTAAGTAGAGGTTGACGGCTAGGGAAAAGACTGATTTGACATTAACTCTTCTATAACATTAATTATTACTTTAGGATAGCTGCGATTTATAGTTATTACTGCATACTATCGTAAACCAATGAACATCAAGATAATTAATTGAAAAAAGTTTGTTTCTCTCAGGGATATTTTTAGACTGACTTCGAGTGCCAGTAACAAACAAAACTTCGGAGCATTTGGGCGATGCATCACTCTAATAATAATTCTAGAATTTAATATCCAATATACTGCACCATTCCTGGACCACCGGGCACTATTTTCTGAAGCAAATCTCCTACCTCTTTCACGGTTTCAGGATTGCCTGCGTTAGGACTAAAACCCTTCATCATCATACTACCCGTACGTATAATAATACAACTACAACCTTTAACTCTCGAATTATCCCGACTCCACCATGTTTTCGTGTCTGATAAACCCCATTGACTTGACATCCAGAATTTAAAATGAACATACACTCTTAGAATGTGTGCGATAGGAACGAATTTTTCTTGTTGCATAGGCATATAGAAGTTCTGAAAAATGTGGTTAAAACTGATGTCTTATTAAAACCGCTATTTAAATTTTGCCAAGGACACGTGCCAGCTTCTGCGCACAGCACGTCAGCACCACAGTACAACAGATCGAACACCATAAATTATCATATAGTTATTTTCTATTGCAAAATATTAATACTCATAGTTACTTACCTTCAATAGGATACCTGCTTTAGTAATTTTGCAAGTACCGTCCTCGTAGAGAACTGCGTCGTCACTTAGTCCAGCCAACTGTTCATCTGATATGGCAAGGACGTTTGTTATTATTGAAGATGCTATTTCGTTTTGTGTCTCTTCAGTGCTCATTTTTCCGATATCCGTCAATAAAGGTTAAGCAATAACAAGGAAATCTTTCTTGGAGGGCTTTTGGCCCTCCCAAATATTACGCGAGAAAGACGAAAAGCAGCCTTCTCTCGAAGGAAAAATAAATAAAGCGTTACCGAGTGTGCTCAAAATATTCTAATATTTTGCTGCTCGTATATGCATATTATTTTAACGGCGCTATAGCGTTGGATTATGCAAGATTCGGGCCGTAAGCCTGTGGTTCGGTCTATAGGTGGAATCAAGTCTACCGACAACACCAGCTCTATGATGCAGAAGCAGGAGAAAGTAAATGTAAACCTAGCACGTGGTGATTTAGAAAGTCCAGTACCCAGTGGGTTGCCTCACGTTATAGATGAACCTGTGAACGCAGATGCAGCAGATGAGGAAGAAGTGGTCAAGTATTTTAGTATAATGGGAAGTTTAGACAAAACTTCCCAGATAGAACGATCTAATATAAGCGACGAAGAAAGTGATCAGCCCACTGCATTGGCCCCTATAAAGCCTGTTATCCTATCAAAGCATGGGTCAGACAGAAATCGTTCTGGTTTTGAGAAAACCAGTGAACGTAGTTCTCGTCGTAATCCAACGAGTACAATAACAAAAAATGTAATCGCTTCTTATGCTCGAATTATTGGTACGCGAAATCCAAAAAAAACTGTAGGTGAAGATCCTAAAACCACTGTGACTACAATTGGATCATTAAAAAATCGCCTATTTAGTTTGGTTGCAGGAGAAAGTGCAGAAGAACGGCAAGTTACTAAACGCCTCGACTGGTACAAACGCCTTTTGCAAAGCGAAATAAGTTTGCTGAAAAGATCGATACAGCGATTTTCAGAACACTCTAAAAGTCTTATTAAACAATTCGAATCCCAGGAGCAGCAAATTCAAACGTGGGGGCTAGCGCATGTAGTGCTGAAAGCTTTTAGAATGCAAGCATGGGCGCGTGTAAGTCGCTCGTTTTTGGTAGAGGACCTTGCCTCTGTAGCCGAAGAAATACTCAAATCAAGATCAGAACGTGCAAATAATGTCATCGAGCAATTCCAAGCTGATAAAAAATCCCCAGCTCATAAGTATAGTCTGTCATCTTACGACGATTTTTGCCTTAAAATAGACGACGTACTGGCCAAAGATCCAACGTATGTGGATCTCAGCACTAGAGTCTTTCGAATGGACCGTGTTTGTGCATCCGCAACTAAAATCTTTCATCCTCTGTTCCCGCAATTGGATCCGAAACAGTTTGAACAGCGAAAAGGACAACTAGAAAGCATTTTGGTAAGTTATGCTGAATTACTAGCGCACCCAGAGCCAGAACAACTGGACAAAGGCATGAATTGGGTCGAATTTTGCGAGTGGTATGTCGGCAGATCGTCGTCTATGCGAGCATTGGAAGCTGGATATGCGAGCATTATTGAAGACGAACGCGAACGCGATGGTCGGCTATTCCGCCGCTGGTGTACGTTGGTATTAGACTCCCTAAAGCCTGGCGCACCAGGTGCGACGAACATTGACACATCCGCAAACGCAGAGGAATCGCGCCCACCTACACGCCCGGATGCCCCAGTCAATGACAATGGAGTAATTGAAGCTGCCGCTGAATTGCAGGGTTCTGCTGCAGAGACGATTCCTCCACCGCCAGCTGATAGTATGTCTCCGAAATGCATTAAGGCTTTTGTGAGCTATTATGCTGTAAACGTTGTGGGTGCTCATTTTGGCATTTCCGCGAATTTGATGAATGCTGCTATTGTACTAACGCAGCAAGTCGTCTATCGGCGAATCAGCTCGGTGGTCTTTAGGAATGATACACCTAGTGTTCGAGCACGGGATGTATTGTGGCGTCGGCAGTGCCATATGCTTAGATTCGCGGACCCTATCGCCATTGGCGCACCTTCGGAATACGTGTATGGTTTCAAACGCAAAACACAAACTGACGATCAAGTCAAAGAGCTTATTGACGAATGCATTAAGAGAGAAGAAGTTGCCGCACGTTTGCAAGTTGCAACTGAAGCATCCCTAAAGGGGGAGCACTTTTACAAACCTGTTAAGGTTGCCAGTCGCTTTCAAGTTTTATCTCGTGCACGCGAAGCGACCGTCGAAAGGCTTAAACTCGGAGCTCCGATATACGGCTCCCCTTATGCGCGCACGTCTCAAGTGTTTTCGTGGTTGAGTAGCACTGTAGTACCACATGAGTTGTGCTCAATCCTCCTTCTTGCCCAGAAATGGCTGCTGAAAGACGCAATTGCGGTCTCGAAAAAGGTGGAATATTTGGGTGCGGATGCTGTTTTTCCTATTACAGTGATTGCTCTTGCTGAAGCTGGAATTCCAGATATGCATCTAATTTTGCATTTCCTTAACCAGTACGGTCATTTTGAGCAGCAGAGCGGTGAAGTCAGCTACTACTTGACTTGCTTGCAAGCGGCAGTAGAGTTCATCATGTCTTACCAACTACCGCCAGACAGGATTGAAAAATACTGTTTCAGTTCCCAAGACGACGAAATTCTGAATGCGAAAAAGCTTTTGGATGCCGAAGTAAATGACGGTGTCGCAGCTAAAGATGCTGTGATTGAAGGCGACGGCGATATCGAGAAACTAGGACAATGGCTGCGTTTCCAAGAATCAATGGAAGATACCATCAGCATTTTGCAGAAAGAAGGTTGGATGGCGTAAGCACCAAAAGAGTTTGGATCAAAATGGTCGCAAATATCCTGCAAGAAATTTATGGATTTTAAAAGTCTGCGATTGCGGTTGCGATGTGATGACGGGTCGCAACCTTAAAGCCTTGTGTTCTTTTTTGTTGTATTTTATTGACAAAAAAATATTCTATACATATTAGGCATTACGATGACTTGTGAAACATACTTACCCTCAAAGTCCAATCTTCCTATTTCTTCTCCTTCTTTTCTTTCTTCTCCTTCTTTTCTTTCTTCTTCTTTTCTTTCATTTCCTTCTTTTCCTTCTTTTCTTTCTTTTCTTTTTGGAGGAGTGATATCAAGCCGTCTTCACTAACAGCTAGCACGTCCTCGTCTACCATTGCATTTACCATGTCCTTAAACATGCGTTTAAACGCTTTGGGGTCTTGCTTTGCGCTGCACTTTTGACTTACAGCATTCTGTAATTCTTTGTTGTGCTGGTTGTTTTTGTCACGAAGTATTGATAGAATAAATTCCCGGACATGCTTTGCTTCACCTTCTTCGTTAGATTGAATAATTTTATGTTTAGCCGAATGCTTTTTATTGTCTTCGCCGCTTTCGCCAGACTTTTCTTCAGCTTCTTCGTCAAACTTGCGCTTGTGGCCTGCCCCTGCTCTAACAAAGCGAGCGTAAAGTGCATTATCAGGCATTGTTGGATCTCTTGTCTTGTTTAGTCCTCCTCCAAAAGATGATCCAATACCTAAACCTCCATTTTTCCCCTTCCGTGCGAGCTTGGCTAGCACATCGTGCAAGCGTTGCATCTTTTCGTCCTCCATTTCTTAATACTTGCACTTAGATCTCACAAATGTAGGATTTTTATGAGTATTCACCCTAATTCGTTTGAAACTAGATGTTTTAAATCAGAATTTTATAAAAAGAACCTCAGGCCAACCTCAGGATCACACCATTGGTTCAGCAAAACATGCAGAGTGTTCAGAATGGGGTGTTTGGGTGGCGTTGGCACGTTCCATTGCAATACTTTTTTTAAATACTTAATTTTAATTTGGAATATTGAATTTGCCATATAAATCCTATTGATTTCACTTGCGGATTCATCGCTGATGAGAAAAGTTCGTCACAAGAGGAGTAAGTTGAACTTAAGCGAGCGAGCAGCATCCGAACAGGTCGCTGCTGTCAGGTATCTTGATTTTGCTCAAAGTTACCGCAGACCCTTTGCTCGCTTCAAATGCTTCCTGCACTTTTGAATACATGCCTGTCACAGTAATCTTACCACAAATTTTTCCTTGAATTTCTCCGTTGTCATACACATCTTCTTCAAAAGCAAATTTCTTTCCAGACTTGAACGCTTCGATGATCGTGGCGAAGGGGATGCGGCAGACTCCAATCAAATCGTCGTCGTTCGAGAAGTCATAGTCCCAGACTGAAAGCATCAAGTGCGCATTTCGGGCCAATCCTTGCAAGTCGTTGGTGACAATCGGTACACGGATTGTTTCGTCGTCAGGCCACACAGGGTTCAAGTTGTGCTTGATGGTTGTTGAACGCAGAGCTCTCTTAGTGGCAATGACTGAAGCTGGATCAGCGCTTACAACGATGTATGGATCGCTGCCGCCTCCCATGCCGAATCCGAGCTCTACGTCCATTTCCGCCAAATCTTTGCATCTCATCTCGGAGATCACCAATTCGATACCTTGCTTCTCTTTGATAAGCTTGCTGATCGCCTTGTGATTTAGGTAATCTTGCACGTGAGAGGGGACAGAAATATCGTTGGTTCCGTGGGTCAGAAACAAGTTAAAAGTGGCTTGCACGGGCTTGTGGTCACTGGTCGTGATATTTTCAAAAGACCTGAACTTCACGAACTCTAGGTTTTTTTTAAACTGTGGCATAGATCTGTGAAGAATGCGATCGGTAAACGAAGGGATGCGCTTGGGATCATAAAACTTCTTAATCTGTTCTTCAACTGCAGCATTATCGTCGTGAGGGCAAGCCACGATGTTCTTGGTATCAGAAATGTCAACGTGGCGCTTTCGCTTGAAAGTTGGCGGGAAGCATGGTTGAAGAGCGGTGAATCCGTTTAGTGCGCGATTATCTCTAATCTCTCGATTTAATTCATCGTACTCCAACAATGCAGACCAGTTATTTTCTAGAAGAAGTTTCCTGACTGTAACTTTAAATGCATTCAAAGCATCTTTTTTCGCGTCTTTGCCGGGTGAGTTTGAGGTGAGTTTTTGAGATCCCGAAATTTCCGTTTCCGCATCCTCCTCAGCGTCCTTTGCGTCATATAAGTCCTTTAACTCTTTAAGCTCGGCTTTACGTTCCTCTGTCATGGCTTCATTACGCTTAGAAGCTTTTGGTAAAGTTGGATCATTTGTTAAGCGGTAATTCATGTCGCCCATCCAAAACATATGATGCGAAGTACTCGATATATCAAATCTATCGTCATAATTCGATAGGCGAACACCAGTGAGAATTTCCTTTATGGAATTATTGCGCATTTCACAATGGTTTACGCCCTCATGAGCGGCCAGATGACAAGACAAAAATGAAAGCTTCGTCCCGTACAATTCAAAGGCTAAAAGAACTCCACCTTTGTTGGGGAAAATTGAAAAGAAGCCAGTATTTTCCACGGCAAACTGGATATTGGAAACATGCTGCATCAAAGGTTTACGAACTAGTACATATAGTTGCATTTGCACTCTACGGCAGTGTTTCACAGTTACAAAATCCGGTAAACTCTTCTCGATGGATTCGCGAACTGCAGTGACACTAGGAGCCAGAGTGTCCAAATTTCCGTGAGCAGTAGAAGCACTATCAGTGGCAGCAGGTTTGCGAGTTGGGCTTGAATCTTGGCCACTAGCGCCAATATTAACATTTTTTACCGTACTCATAGAAAAGGTAGACTCCTGCATTCCTATGACGATCATGTCGAAATCAAAACCACCTTTGGGGAAAGCGGTGCTTACCCATTCATCACCAGGACTGGCGTTTCCAACATTCCATGTCATTACTCCTAGACGAATCTTTTTTAGAGGAAGACCTCCAGCCAAAGAGACTGTAATATCCTCAGCTGATGCCATTTCTATTTTTCAATATTGCTTAAAGTACTAAAGCTTTTAACGACCGTTGCACAAATAGCAGCCGCGATCAGCTCTTCGCAAACCAACAACTAAATACGTCCAAATAGCACGAGAGTATGATCGGGGTTTAGGCTTTTTGTTTCGGCCGCACGTACGGCTTGTGGGAACTTTGTGGGCTTTTAACCTTGAAGTGCTCAGAGGTTCAAAGCATGCTGGTAAATTGCAGACGAAAGTTTCGTTGATTCCTCTTGCTTCTTTTTTTTTAATGCATTAGGGTTGCGGTATCAAGAAATGGAGACAGAAACTTTGATTACATTGATCCGTGACGCTGATCAACAAGATCATGGCGAGCATCTGCCAAGTTTCTTCGAAATAATTCTTGTCGACAATATAGATTCGATGATTAAACCAGCTTTTCACCATGGCATTGTAGCCTTGCATGACAGCCTGCCTATATCTTGGCATAATTTTGCGTCTTTTTTAAGATCTCGCTGGAACGATATGTATAACATTATGATTTTAGTAGCACAATGGTTCTTCATTCGTAAATGGAATGCTACCATTTCTGAATCTTTGTATGGTTTAACAAGACGAGGTGCGAATTATGCTAATCTAGGATTAGATAGTCAGGGCAAGTCGGCCTTAAGTTCATCGTCTCCGTTGCAAAGATGGCAGCAAGATGTTAGTATCTGGTTTGTCGTAGTACTGCCCCAGCTAATAGATACGCTGAAGAGCGTGTGCAAAGATATTCGATCATACGCGCGACGTCATAGGCTGGTGCAAGAGCGACAAGTCGCAGAAAATGTGCAAAGGAGAGATGATCACCAGAATTTAAGAACTGACACAAGTGTGAACAACAGAGATGAAGTACATATTTGGAGTGCTCATTTTATAAGAAGATGTTTCTGGAATAGTGTTGCTAGTATAGCCGTTGCAAGCACTACACTGGTGAGCATGGTTGGGGAAGCCACTGCAGAAGTGTTCCCGTATGCCAACGCAACTGCTGGATTATGGGTTGTGTCACAAAAACTCTTATACCTCTTCGGACGTACGGTATATGCTCATCCTTTTAATGCGCTAACTGGCATTGCCTTGGTAAAACGAAATAGTCGAGTTCACCAGGAGGTGGCAACTGGAAGTCCAACAAAAACTATCACGAGGAGTTCACTAAACCAAGTAACGACCATTGCAACACGTGAAACTGATGCGAACAATGAAATAAATTGGCGTTCCGTTATCTTGGCGGTAGCTATTTTGTCGGTGAAAGGTGTACAGTGGTTCATGCAACACCAAGATACGCATGAGATCGCCGGACAACGTGCACGCACCGCCGCGATTGTCACCACTGTTCATGCTGCAGTAGAAGTTGCGCCAAATGTACCTCCACCACCACCCCGTCCTTCAATGAAAGAAGGGCGGGTCCGAGGCACTTCTGCTGATGATTTTATATGTCCACTCTGCCGTTTGCCACATCGCTCACCAGCTGTTTCGACTGGTGGGGTGGTGTTTTGCTATAATTGTTTACTGCAAAGTTTAAAAGCTGATATTGAGCATGGAATCAATCCTTTATGTCCCGTAACGGCTATTCCGTGCAGGATCACCGATATAATCCTCATTCATTGACTTCATTGGAAGATGGGAAGTTGTTCATATTGTAAAATATTGCTAATTTTTATACATTAGTACAACCTATTTTCTTACTGAACCCCTTATTTGAACATATATAAATGCATTTGGATGCAAATGCTTCGTTCTATTACGTGGCTTGCAAGAACGTTCGGATGCGCTTCAATAATTCTGCTTTGATTTCTTCAGGAATTGTACTTCTACCCTGAGGTGTGATTTCCGCTACCAATTCCTCTACAGTAACCTTTTCTAGACCCTTCCTGCGAATAACGTCTTTGCAGAACTCCTTCAACTCATCTCTCCAACCGCATTGTACAAGTCTATCCCTGAGCATTTCCTTCAAGCGGTCTTTCTCTCCTGTTTCTACCAGTTTTGCCATAATTGTTTCACGGATTTGCTCATCGCGCTTTTGCCTCTCTTCCTGTGTATCTGCCATACTTTGCAGTGAATCTTATTTAGAGTGAACTCTCAGAACTCAATTGCATTATCTAGTTCAGTTGATTTCCGAACCACGCGCGGTCGACTTGAAACTTGACGAAGAATTTTTTCTTATAGCGTGTTACAAAGTTTTGAATATTGCATAAAGATTGGTTTTTGGGGGTTTCCATCGGATATTTAATTGGATTGTTTGGTGTTGTACGTAGAGGTTGTTCGTAAATTCACGTTTTACAAGGATTGATTTCCTTGATCAGCTCCTCATTAAATGACATCTGTATCAAGCCAACGATCAGGTTCAGTTAGTGAAAGTAGCATCAATAGCCCTTCTAGGCGTCTGCTTCACATGCCTGACTGGGAAAAGGTTGAAGAAGATTATATTAACTCTGTACGCAACGGTAGGCATCCCATTTCCTTTAAGAGGAAAGGTGAACTGTGGTTCCATTGCGAGACAACGAACCAGCGACTTGCTCGCGTTAGCAAAGGACATCAATTGGTAAGCGTTCTTAGTGAAGATAAGTATTTTGATGTGGGGGAATGTCTTGATGCAGACAGTATAAGTGGAAGCGAGATGATGAACCTTTCCCGGGGTGTGCCTCTTGACTCTCCGATTACAAGCAGTGCTGCTCCCAGTCGAGGTAGTCGTAAAAGCACTGCAAAAGATGCTCATAATGAGCTGGGTCGACTGGTGAATATGAATGACAAAGATGCAGCTCTCATTGCTAGTTTCATGAGTCCAGCCACGAAGCCTGTAATGCTAGACCCTTTGAAAGGTCGCACTGATCAAGCTATTGAAGACGGAGCTAGCGATATGCGCTCTCTCATTGATTTTCAACTCAATGGAGTAAGTATCGATGTCCGATTTAAAACGCCTTTAAACTATGGACAGCTCGTAGTCTTAATGAATGAGAACAACGAATGTCTGTGCGTTGAAAAAGGTAATCACATCCGCATTAAAAGCAAGGCGTCATTATTAAAAAGTGATAAGATATGCTTTAAAATGGTGGACCTTCGTACGATGAGTAATCCCGGGGAAATCAGGTATGGAATGCCGATGTGGTTTCAGGCGGTGGAGACACCTGCTCCAGGCGCGAGTGTCGACAGCAATTTTTTTTCATCTTATATTTTGGGTTCAAAAATATTTCAATTAGCAACTATTGCAACACAGCAATTAGATGAGTCTTGGGCAAATCCTAAAAACAAAGCTCGCGAAATTATTTTTAAGCGAGAGGAAGAAGTTGACTCCGATGAAGAATACGACCTGCGAATGGCGGAAATCGAGCGACAAGAGCGCCTTGCCAAGGAAGCAGAAGAGTTTGCGAAGCTGCCAAAGGCAAAGAGTCGAGGATGGGGTGCTTTAAAAAAGGCTCCAGTCAAAGAAACTATCGAAAAAGTGAAAAAAACTGAAAAAAAAGCAGAGTTGAAACGCGGCGTGGATGACGAGGACGATCAAGCTGACAACAAAGAGCTCGTTGGCGAAGTATGCGGAGCTGCTATTGCTGTTCGCCTTGCACATAATGAAAACGGTTCTAACGTGGATGTGGGCATGGTTAACGAAGTGGTGAGCAAAGAGGCGCTGAGTCTGGGCCTCTTCGTCCCACTGAATGCTGAGAACAGCAAGGACGAAGCCCTGGAAAATGGCTCTGTGCTATGCTCTAACCGCAGAATTTATCTCTGTCAAGATTTATATTGTCTGGCCAATTCGCTTGGTAGCAATTATGTGCCTTGGCCCCTTCATTCCCGTGATTTCAGCCACGATATGCAGGACGCGGACGGATCGGGCTCACAAACCGTCACAAGTCAGCAGCAAGCGGGAAAACAAAAGACAATAAAAGACAACTCAACAAAAAAACGAGGTAAGCGTCAAAACCGAGAACGAAATGTAGATGGTGAATATGGCATTCTCCGCAAAGTGGTGAAGCGAGGAGGAGAATATGAATTCAATATTGACAGAAAATGTGTCTGGCGGATATGCCATGTGGACAACCTTAGCGATGCTCATCAGATGACCACTGCAGAACTCACCACAATGAAAGTTATGGCTTTGGCGAAAGAAAAGTTGCGAAAATCTGAACTTCGCCGAAAAGGCGGCAAAAGCTACCCTGGCAGCCACTCCGCGGACGATGCCCCCCCCTCGAGTGCATCAGAATCCAAACGCATTCCAGGAGGCGAGAGTTTTTCGCTAGCACTTCGAAAAGATATATCTATGCATTTACTAAGCAAGGAATCAAGTATTCTTGAAGGCCGGCGCGAGAAAGAGCAAGTTTTGAAAGACTTTGTGGAGTCCCAGGTGTCCAATTGGGATCCTGCAGGGAATTCAGCTTTTCCTGACGATGTTCGAAGCATGTGCAGTCAGATGTCATTTCATTATTCCAGATCTCTTGGTGAGAATAAGTCTAGCATGGGCTCGCAATCGGCTAACGGACTCGCAAGTGACGATGAATCGCGGGTTAGCGGCCAGCGTAGCCACTCAGATGCCGAAGCGGAAGGTGCGCGAATCATGCTTCCAGTGGGTCATGAGCAGGCGTACGCACAATCTCAAAAGCAAATATTGAAGCAAAAGACGCTTGGATTGCGGAGTTATCATTACACACAGTATCCTCACTTTTACAAATCCCCGCCAAAGAACGCGCCAAGTCCGCTCGGCAGGGGGCAACGCGCATTAGATCCTCTAGAACATTCGAAGTTCACATTTCGAAAGCACATTCCGTTTAATGCTGCTTTAGTTTCACCCGGAGAAAAAGTATTAGCCCTGCGGCAAGCTTTCGACGGTATATCCCGTCATGAAATCAACACTCTGTCTGCGAACGGCGGGGTGGACGACTCAGTGGAACGAGGCCGAGGGCTCGCTGGGGAAAACAGCAGCGCGGCTGAGGCACCGAAAGACAAACATGAAAGTAAAGTTTTGAGTTATACTGAACGAAGCGCCCATTCTATCCGACGAAATAACGGATTCGATGATCTAGACGGCGATAAAGGCATGTCTGAAGATGCAGACTTAGCAAAGCGCTTAAGTATCGAACACAAGATCAGTATCCTCGCCCGGGAAGATGATTTGATGTGGTCCGCGGTCAGGCATCGAAGAAAAGTGGCGGCTGCCAAGGCCATTGAGGACAGCATAAACAACATGAATGAAGAAGAGCGTGAGCTGATGGAAGAGCAGATGAAAGCCATATAAGTACAGGTGTTGAGCACAGTATATTTTTATTTAATGTACATCTATATATACTAATTTTGATATACCAAGAGGCACGTGTACATTGAATACGAAGTTTATAAATCGGAATCCTTTTCTGAGCTCGGATCAGTGATGCCTGCCACTTCCGCTGGATGCACCTTCCACCACGCGGAACCTCTCCGCTCCATGATGTAAACAACTAGCAGTCCGCTTAGCCATAGAGGGAAAAAAATAAAGCCTGCAATCGCCCAATGAACCTCTTTGGTGAAAGTCAGATCTGCGGTCTTGCCCTCATCTGCGAACGTTTGAGCATGGCGCAAAATCAGCAGCGTCGCGTGAGGGCTTGAAAACAATCGCACTCTGCTTCCCCAATTTGAATTTCCGTTTGAAACGAACAAAAAGCTTTTATCGCGTTGAATCAGTCCAGAGAAGAGGCCACCAGACGTAATATAGATGATGGGATGAAGCGGGAAGCACTGTCCGGCGTGAATGTGACCGGACACCTGCAGACCAACGTATTTGTCTCCAAGCTGTTGCGCCGCTTCAGGAAACGCCCTTGGTTGGTGTGATAGAAGAATCCACTCTTCGCCAGCGCTCACTGCGCTCGTGGCTTTCGTCAAATCCGCGTCGTCCGAGCTTACGTCAGGAATTCCCACCAGTGCGATGTGTTCATTAGCACTGCAAGACCTTTGGGGAAACTCTGCGGCGCCCATTCTCACAGCTGTGTTATGCAGAACCTTAAAACCAACTTGTGTTTCGTAGAAATTTTCCCAAGGAACACCGCTTCCGTCGTTCCCGTGCATGTACTCGTGGTTCCCCGTCACAAAGTATCGATTGGGGCATGTTATATCTCCCCAAGGCTTGTTTGAATGTCCAATGTCTTCAGGTCTACCGTCACCCCCATCGCCTACATGAAGCACGAGGTCTGGCTGCAAGGAGTTTGCAAAGTTCGTCGTCTGGATAACAAAATCTTTTGAAACGTTTGGTCCCGTGTGGACATCTGTTATAAGGAACACACGCAATTTGTCTAAGCATAACGGCAGACGCGCCAAAGGAACTTCTATGGTTTTCAGCAGAGGGGTGTCGCGGCCCCATTGATAACTTGTGTTCAACCCAATCAAAAGAAATACAATCATAAGAGACATCAGAAATCCGAAGCGTTCGAATTCCCAGTGCTTTCGTGTATTCGGTAAAGGTTTCGCCAACAACCGTGATATAATAAAGTACAACCCAGTACAGAAGTCTGTGATGCCCACACACCATGGGGTAATCATGATAGCGCCCAAGAAATTTAACGCCACCATAACGAAAAAATTGGGATTCCCTTCGCTTGATGCACTGTTTCCCAAATTTCCAACCCCAAATAATGCAAGCCAAATTAAAAAAAATGTCCAAGTTGCTCCATAAATGTACCATTTACGAACCCAAGCTTTGTATTCGGCTTCATTGCTTGGTTTTGTAGACAGTAGGGGCCAAGTTGGACAAGCACAAAGAGATAAGTTTAGTATTGGAGGATTTAATCCTGATAAGAACGGTCTCCAAACAAAATGATGAAAAAGCCACCATAGGAGGATGCATAGAAGGACTATTACAACTATGACTTGAATGATAACAAGAATAACGGCTCCTACAGACATGTGCAACTCATAAATTTCAATAAATAAGTTCTGCAAACGCTAGTCTTTATCCTGAACACTCAAAAGAAACGGCTGCTCAAATTCAAACGCTCGTTGAAACCGTTAAAGTTGTGCTCTTTTCCCGTATGATGAGGATTAAAATCCAAAAAGTACAATGAAAAGGCAGCGTGGCTTTGATCCTTCAAAAGTTCTCCTCGACTCGTCGCGACCATTTTTTTTCGTCCCGTGAATATCTAGTTATTCGTTCCATGAAATCGATCAGTCAAGGCCACGGCAAAAAATGGTTTGCCTTGTTTGCTCTGGTGGTTCAAAACAGCTTACTCAGTATTTTGATGCGTTACACATTGGTGGTAGGTCAGGATTCGTCACGGTACATGACCAGCACAGCTGTGCTTATGAGCGAAGTCTTGAAATTACTCCTGTCTTTAACAGCATGTTTTGCGATAGATGCTAGTGCAAATTTTAGCAAATTTCGCTCCGTCTTGAAAACAGATGCAGGTGTGGGTAGTGATTGGCTTAAGCTTTGTGTCCCTAGCGTTCTCTATACTTTACAAAATTCTTTGCAATACGCAGCGATGGCCAGATTATCTGCGCCTGTATTTCAAGTGCTCTATCAGATGAAAATTATAACGACAGCAATATTTTCGGTGCTTATGTTAAGTCGCCAAATTTCGGGAATGCAATGGTTTTCAATCTTGGCGCTAACACTGGGTGTAGGCGCTGTTCAATTCTCTCAACAGACAAATGCGGATGAGAATGAAAATAGTGTGCTGGGGCTTGTTTATGTTCTGTGCGGATGCGCAACGAGTGGTTTTGCTGGTGTTTACTTTGAGATGGTGTTGAAAGCAAGTAAAGCGAGCATCTGGTTACGAAATATTCAACTTTCATTTATTGGTATCTTCGTGGCCAGTCTTGGTTGTTTATATAGAGATTATGATCGAATTGTGGCAGATGGATTTTTCTGCGGTTATGACAATGTAGTGTGGAGTGTAATTGCAGCGCAAGAGGCGGGCGGTCTGCTGGTCGCCATGGTCGTGAAGTACGCGGATAACGTCATAAAAAATTTCGCAACATCCGTTAGTATAATTGCTAGTGCTGTTATTAGTGCAAGGTTATTTCATGATGTGGCTATTAATATCGCGTTCGTGTGTGGATCGTTAGTTGTTTTGGGGGCGGTGTATGCGTTCGGCGCGAGCCAGCCCGTCAAGGTAGCCACGCGCCAGGACATGCTCATGGACGAGATCGAAAATGAAAACCCTAGCACGAAGAGTAGGATGTAGACATTTTAAAGATCATAATGAACATAATATAAAAAACAAATTACAAAACTATATGTGCAAATATACTGAGATGCTTCGCTACCTACTTCAGCCATGACAGCGGTAAGACACAAGGCGTCGATTCTGGTTCATGCACTCTTACTTCACGCCTTTTTTCAGCGTTGTCACAACCATACTTCGCTTAAAGCCACAGTCGTTGCACAGAAACTCTTGAATTTGATGTGCCATGTTGCCTTGCACGAACACGTCCTTCTTCTGGGGGTTCTCTGTACTCGGTCCTACCGATGCAGCGGAGGCCAGTTTCTTCTGTAAATTACGAGCCAGTTCAGTCAGATCTACCCCAAACGTCTCCAATCCTCGTACCCGTGTCATATACTTGCGTGCACGCACGAGCTCTACCACTATTTCAACGGTTGGCGCAGATCCCACCGCGAAAATTGGAACAGCACCAGGATACTGTTGAATGCTATAGCACCTCGTTAGCTTGGACGACACATACTTCATCAGCACGTCCTTCCGTATTGTCAGTGGCTCAGCGATTTCTGTTGGTTTAATGTCGGCGCTTGGATGTTTTTCCGTTTTCGCTGCGGGGAGCTCGGAAACAGCGTTGTTAACGGCCGTGAGCCCATCCCTGGCGTTCGCTTCGCCCCCCTTCTTGGCTGCTGTCGCTTTCGAAGGCAGCGACACTACTTTCGCCATAGATGGCGATCTCCAAGCAGAAATGGAACTGGTAGGGCTTATTGTAAATTCTTGCTTCTTCTTCGCGCCTTCAGTCGTGCTCTTGACTGAGAGACCTGCGGACGGCATCCATACGCCCGCCACCACACACCCGCCGCTTTGCGCATCTGGCTCCTTTTGCGCGTCAGTCCAGTCTTCTTCATCGCTTTGATCGTCATAACATGGCAGCACGGGCATTTCGTCTGGAGCATCCTCTCTCGTGTTCGCCATGGGCTGTTCTGCCGCGCGCTTGGCACTCGGTGCGTCTGCATTAGCCGATGCGGATTTTTTCAAGGCCGCTTGACCGAGGTTCCAAAGAGGATCGTCAGTAGCTAAAACAACATAAGCACGATCACTTGTGAGCTCAGACTGCTTTTCCTTGAAGTGGTTAGTGAGGAAGGTTTTCAGCTGAGTCAACGTCACGTACTCCTCCAGACTGCTCTTGCTGCTTGCAGCAACGTCTTTCATGACATCGCGCATGTTCTTTGGAAGTTTAAATGTTTCCGTGATAATGATTTCCAGTTTGCTATTTGTCCCCTTTGTATCCTCCAGAACAGGAGCCTCCGCCTCTAGATATGCTTTCAGCGCATCTGGATTGGCAAGTCTGATTGCACGAAAAAGTGGGTGTGTGCGATTCACTGACGCAATGCTCAACGCGTCGCTTGCATCGTTTTCTATGAGAGTTAGGATGCCTTCACGCTGAGCCCACTGCAGAAACGCTGATGCAGAGCGGTGATACGATCGCTTTACATCCAATACCTGAGCGCCGACCTCTTCCGCCGCACGGTCGACTGATTCTTCGCTCGGGCTATCAGCTCTGACTGCAACCTCTTCGCTCGTTATCAGACCAGGATTGCTTGTCGCATACAAAAATTTCCCTATCCGCAAAAGGGTTGGCCAAAGGACATTCACCAAAGTTGGCAGCGCTTTGTCTTTCACCACATGCTTCAGTAACAAGATTAGCGCGTTTTTCAGACGCAAATCCATCATTTGACGTTGTGCAGAGGTT
>JACCDO012364762.1_pt1 | contig 18796 bp, 22 predicted proteins | sample 7446101 | NCBI WGS metagenome assembly JACCDO01 (sample SAMN15323440, study PRJNA562643) | freshwater metagenome | isolation source: river surface water | place: USA:Blue River Watershed | collected 2017-08-16 | reverse complement strand
GCGATGGCTAAGCTCTCGTCTGATTGCGTCGAATTCTTTACCAATAACGTCTTTGATAAATTTTTTGAATTTATCATGTTTAATCAATTTATATTCCGCATCTTTTAACAAAGCATCGGCCCTGGCTATCAGTAAATCTATCTTATCTTGCTCTATTTGAGGTGGTTCTGGTTCTTCTGGTGAGGTTTCCATATCAATACCATCCACTTTAATATTTAGCTTTCCGCTAATAAAATTCTCTCTTGCATCTTCTATAGCAGGTTTGTATATGGTTTCCAACGCCATATCCAGATATTTTTTTGTTTTGTGAACTACATCAATAGCTCTCTCTGGTGTCAGACGGTAGAATTCTCTATTGTAGTGTAAATAGCGACATTGCTGGTTTGAAACGACTATCATTAGAATGAGCGACATGATCAATGAGATACTTAGCACCTTCATAGTCGGTGAGACCTAATAAATTGCGTCGTTTAATAGGTAAAGAATCTAAATTTGCTAACTCCTTAGTTTGAGGAGTTAGCAAATCTTTGACTTTTAACACTTTATTATTTCCCATAGACTGCATTTCTACAGATTCGGGTTTATTATAACCAATTACTTTGGCTAAAGCTGTTATATAGAACATCGTTTGATATGTTATATCTCCAGTAATCTTTTTATGGGGAACACCTACAATCTGATTAAAACCGAGTTTATTAAATGAGTGTTTCAATAATTCTTCTGGTTTATGTATGTCTTTGCAGTCTTTTAGAAAATCTTTCATATCATCTGGTAAGCGAGATAGCATATAATTTCTGATAAATTCATTGTTAGCTTCACCCATCTCAGCAGCAGTAGCAGTCATTGTTTCAGTCTCTTGTATATTATTGTTTCTGGTTCTCTCAATAGGATTTATGTAACCAATTGTAACTTTTACCATCTCTTCACATTGCTTTTGAGTGGCTTTGAAATCAAAGAGAGCTTTATCTAAGCCATAAAAAATATTATAATTTTTTATACGAAATTTTTCAGGTATGGCATCCAATGCTTGTTCAAGTTGAAGGATTCGTTGTTGCTGTTTTCTTGCGTTAATTTCCATATGTGTCTCATATGCAATACGTGGAAATTCGCGGGCAACTAGTGTAAGAGACTTGAGCCATTGGTTCAGAATAGTGACATCGTATTTGTTAGCTTTTAGAACTGGAACTAATTCAACAATTCCTTCAAGTTTTATAAATAGCGAAGTACTAATAATTCGACCTTTATAGCCATTAGGAAGCTTAATAATGAGCGCGGGGTGTGACCCCGCGCTCACCCATTTACATTTTTCTACCAAATTTTCAGATTCCACCCAATTACTTCGATTCCATTCACCAGCTCTATCCCTAATTTGTTTTGCAGTTCCAGTAACAGAAGTATCCACTAGATGAATTCTGCGAGTTGAATTGTTTATACTTAATTTATATTAACTATGACTGGCATAGATATTGGGGGTCTTGGAAAACTTTATGTAAGAGCTGTAACTGCTGAAGAGTTTCGATTAAAAACTTCTAATGGAGAAACCGCTATTTTGGACGGTGTTACAGTTCCTGAAGATAACCAATATCTTGCATATGATGAAGCAACTAAACGTATAGTTTGGATTACTTTACCAATACCTCTGATGAATCGATATGATGGCGATATAATGACAAAAAGTGGTTCTAGTATAAATAAAAATATACGTCCTTCAGGAGTAAATATTAGCAATGTTGTGACTGATACTGATATTAGAGGTGCGGTTCATAATAATACAGTTCCAGTGTTGTTAGACCAATTAAATAAATCTCTCATCAGATTATCGTGGAATGACCGCTTGCCACTCAATACTATTACTGAGATAAATAATTCAGCAAGTGTATCACTGACGATGACTGATATTACTTCTGGTATTATTTTACGTAATTCCAATGGTGAAACTGTTACTGATATTTTACCGACTGCAGCTCAATTTGTATCTTTTTTTAATGCAACATACAATGGAATGACTATTATTGTTACTTTATGCAATTCTAAGGGAATGATTTATCTGCAAGGTGGGAATGGTTTACATGCAATTGGTTCTACAAAAGTCAATGATAGTACACTAAAAGTAGATTCAAATAATCAGGTAGAAATTAAATTTATCATACGAGATAACACTATTGGTTCAGAAAGCGTTGCCATGATAATAACATCCAAGGTTTTTAGTTGAATTAATAATAATAAGTACTTTTTTTTGTACTCGTACATATAGAAAACAGAAACTATGTCCGCTAAGATTGCATTTGGTGGTGACACCCTGGTAGTGACCAACTACACCCTCCCTGCTGACAAAAACTTTGACATCGTTAACAGCGCTTCCACTGGAGCTGTTAACGTTAAGCTAGGTTCTGCCGATGGTACCTCAAGCTTCCGCGTCAAGAACTCATCGTCCTCAGATGTCTTGCTAGTCGATAGTTCTGGTAACTTGACCCTTTCAGGTAACTTAACTGTTTCAGGTTCCACAACAACAGTTTCATCCACAACAGTTCAGGTTGCCGACTCGCTGTTCTCGTTGGCGAGCAACAACCCTAGCAATGTTGTTGACGTCGGCTGGTACGGCAAATACAACGACGGAACTGACCGCTACAGTGGAGTCTTCTGGGATGCCTCCGCCTCTAAGTTCCGCATGTTCTCTAACCTCGCTGAAGCACCTGGTTCAACTGTCAACGTAGGTGGTACTGATTATGCTGCGGGTACTCTCATTGCTACTCTTGAGGGTACTGGTGCCTGCTCAGTCAGTGGCTCATTGACTGTTGACAACGTGGCTGTCGACGGCAACAATGTAGGTCTCGTCAGTGACAGTGACCTGATTGAGTTGAGCGACGACAACGTGCGTGTTAACGGTACTCTCACCACCGACTACTTAGTGCCAACTGCTGGCATCAATCTGCCCGACAACGTAGCAGTTAACTTCGGTGATGGCACTGACTTGTCCCTAGTTCACGATGGTACTAACAGCGTAGTCACGTCTACCACTGGCAACTTGAACGTGGTTAACTCAAACGCCACTGGTGCAACTCAGTTTAAGCTTGGAACTAACACCAGCGCGACTAGTTTCAAGGTTACAAACAACAGTGACTCGGCTTTGTTGACTGTGAATGGTGCTGGTGCAGTTAGTCTCTCAACTAGCTTGGCTGTTGGCTCAGCTGTAAGCGCTACCACCACTAGCCTGAAGCTTTCGGATGGTATCTATGGTTACTTCGGTAATAGCAATGACCTTGAGATTTTCCACGATGGTGGCACTGCCAACAGTTACGTGCGCCACACCAACGCCTCAGGTAACCTAGTCATTGCCCATGAGGGTTCTGGAGATGTCCACTTCAACATCGGTACGAATGACGCATCGTCACACTTCTACTTCTACAATTCTGATTCAAACGTAGCCTTCAGCGTTGATAGCGCTGGTAACGCTCAAGTGATGAGTGATTTAACTGTGATGAACAACATCTACGGAACACTAGTAACACCCGCTAAGGGTGAGATTAATACTCTCTCATCCGGAACCTACAACACAGTTACATCCAATAGTAACCAGACTCTAACTGCGGCTCAGGTTATAGGTGGAGCTCTCATCCGTGCTTCATCTGGAAACAACGTGACCGATACTCTCCCATCAGCCGCAGCTATCGTTGCGGCTCTCGGTGTTCATGCTGCAGTAGGATATACCTTCACATTAGTAGTAGCCAAAGATACTGGTAACTTGACCCTCACTCCTGGCACAGGTGGTACCGCCGTTGGTACCGTAACGGCTAAAGTTAACTCAAACAATAATGCTATCTTTGCCATTACTTTGACCAATGTGACAGCCTCATCCGAGGCGTACATCGTAATCCCAATTGCTAAGGTTCATGACTAGATAACAGGCCCTCAACACGACATGTATTTGTATTTAGATTTAAAAAAATATTATGGAGGGCACTTATTTTTTGTGACAAATTGAGGCTATTGACAATTTCTATATACGATGCCTTTTTCAGTTGAGGATTTAAATACGATACAAAATGCAGTTAAGCAACAGATGGATATACTTACTCGACGTTTTAATCAGCAGTTAAGTATTTTGCGAACAGATTTAGACGAGCTCAAAGCTGAAAAACGAAATATATCGGAGGCTTTTACTCAGTTACATACTGAAAGTATAAATGAAATGAATCAGTTAATGGAGCGTAATAATGTGCTGATGCCAACAAAAAATAAATATGACTCCAATATAACTGCTATTGGTAAGGTAAATCAGTATCTAAATCAGAATCATGAAGTTGACAACTTTGTAAGAGAATCAATGCAGCGTGATAATGATGCGATGCAAATTTACTGCAATGAAATTGATATCATTGCAGTAAATAGAGAAATTGAAGAAAATCTTTTGCGAATTGAAAAACTTAACACACGCATTTCTTTGATAGTTAATTTGTTCTCATAGATATTTCATATAAATATATACAGTCTTAAAAAATGGGTATTTTAGGTGGATGTTTGGAGATGCTCAAATATAAATCTGTTTTAATCGTATTAGGAGTTATTATTTTGTATTATGCATTTAAATGCGGATTGATATCTAAATTTATGAGTGGTCGTAGTAAGGAGGATGCATCTGGCAAGAAAAAGAATAAGAAATCTAAGAAAAGTGATGATGATGACGACGACGATGAAGATTCAGAGAAAATAGAAAAGGCTAATAAAGCCGATTTAGTTGCAAGAAAGACTGATGATATACATCGTAAACAAATAGACCCTCCAAAAACAAAGGCTAAGAGCTAAATGGTATATTGTCAAACCAAAAATAGTACCAACGTTTTCTTCCTCTTTCCAATGTCCTAGATTTGATTTCTCTATCTAGTAAATTTTTAAGTATCAATTCACATACCTCATTATTTTTTATCTTTTTTACATCTATATGTAATTCCTTTAATATTTCTCTCTTCCAAGATGTGTCCGCACTGATACATGAGATTCCTTTGCGAATCTTTCGTCTATCTTTGTGGTCTCCAAGTTTTGAGACTGGCTCTCTGATTTTAAAAATAATGTCACCAACTGTGTTATTTTTAGAATAACCAATACATGTATCATTTTCCTTGACTTCTTCTGATTTAAACATAGAAATAGGTATAGAATCCCAACTGCTGACACCTTTACTTGAACCACTGATATAAATAAACGCTAACCCTCCATATTTGAAGCCTATTGGATATTTATTTCTCAAATCATAATCATATGATTTTGCTACCTCAGCAGTCTGAAAATCTTTAGCATATAAAAGAAATTCAATATGTTTGTAGATATCTATTAATTCTTTCGGTATTTTTTTAATTGTATCAGTATCATCATTTTCTATATAGATTCTTGCTATAGTATTGTGAAATTTAGGAGTTAGTTCTACTAGTGACATTTCTATCTTCTTTAGGTAGGTTTTATTAAATGTTGTAATATGTTTATCAAACTGCTTAGAAGTTTCATCAGTTTTTACAAATGTATCCAGTGACAATGAAGTATCAACTATTGCATTATCTAAACGCATAAAACTATCACAGTCAATGATTGGAAAACCGGTATCATCTACTGGCACCAACATAAAATACGGCTTTTGATGTATAACTCGTCTCTGTTCACCACCAAGTGTTACGTATGGAATTTCCACTGAGTTATTGTTGTTCATATCAGTAAATAATTCTATAAAAGTACCTGTTACTAAAAAATCTAAAGCTAAAGCAAAATTATGCTCCGAAAACATAGAATGGTCATAAGCAGTTTTTAAATTAGCTGGCGGGTTGCGAACAGCATTTAAAAGGTCTGGATAAGTCCAAATAGCACGTAGTAGAAATAGCTTCTTTATCAGTAATATTAGTATTTTTTGTTCTTCTATACTGTAACCATATGCAGTGAAAGTTGATATTGTCGAAGACTGCTCCTCTGCTAGTTTATAGATGTTAGTTAAAGTTTTTTCAGGTATTGATGTAGATGGGTCGGGGCTAAAAGGAAGACCATCCAATGATGGCACAGTCAGATTAATTCCTGCCATCATTTTGTCATAGTTTATGAAGTTATCTATAGCAAATTTACGTAACTCTATTTCTATCTTCTGAATTTTTATATAAACATCCATTTTACGTTTATAATATAGCAATTCAGGTGATATCTTTGATTTATCATTATAAGTACTAACTAATGTGTATATTTTTGTGTCTCTATACTTTTGTGGTAACATATTGTGTGAATAGCGTCTAACTGCTCGTCCATATACTTGTATTAGAGTAGAAATATCGCGCGGTATTGATAAAATGAACATAAATCTAACTCCCTTAAAATCATAACCTTCATTTATTACTCTGGAGCCTAGTAGTATACGATATTCATACCCATATAAATTATTAGATGAGTCAAATAAATGAAGTGTTTTGTCCAAGTCACCGCTGTCACCATATGCAGTTAGTACTCGTGCTGGTTTGAAGTCGTGGTCTTTTACCTTGCTATGATGCTGATTTTGTATTCCACAAATAGAGCAAATAGTATTACTAATTGGTGCTGATGATGCATCTAAAAAGCCATTAAGTAGTAGCATTTCTTTCAAAAACATAATTCCAACAATTGAGACGTAGTAGTGATAAGCTATAATTTTACCAGGTTCTTTTTGTTCCAGAATATTTATCAGCGATGTTAGTAATGAATAAGCTTTTGGTGAATATTTTTCTATATTTTTCTCAAACATGAATTCACCAGTTAGATTACCATCTGAATCTACATCAATACCATATTTGCGTTTCCATTCTTCAGATGCAGATGATACTGCTCCAATAATTTTTGTTGAGGTATAGAGACCAATATTGGTTTTATTTGGGTCAGGTATAACCGCATCATATAGAGTATAATTTGATGATGAAAGTAAAGAATCAAGTTCATCATCATCTTTGATATCTTTGGCTATCGCTACAGTATCTTCCATTAGTTTTGACATGGGACATGGCGTGAAACGTAAATATGGAATCTTTAGTAACTCAACACCTTCAAGTAGCCGTTTTGGATACTCTTTGATATTGCTATCTTTTAGAAACGAAACATAGCCTGCACATATGCTAGATATACGTGTTAATGCATCCGGTAGTAATTCGCCATTTTTGCTGAAGAAATCTAGTCGCTGAAAGGGTTTATCGGTATTTGGTATCAGAAGATTCATTAGGTCTACTATTTCCATAGGGCTACTTGTAAGTGGTGTAGCTGAAGCTAATATAACTTTTGGTGCTGAATTTGGGTCTTCTTTTTCAAGCAGCCTCAGCACGTATTCAATAGCTATTCCTCTCATATTTTTAGAACGCGCATTATATGCATTATGTATCTCATCACATGCAATAAAACCATATTTTAGTGACTCAATTAGTGACCGATTGAGTCGTACATTGCCTTCGGCTATATTTTCTTCTAATCGTTTTTCAAACCCTTCTTCATCAGAATATATAAATTTATGGTCAATTCTTTTCTCTAAGCCCTTTGGAGTTATAATAATCAAATCTAAAGCAAATTTTTGCGAACCGAAGAATTTGTAGTAACCGCCACGCGACCGGTCAGTAATGTTTCTTGTTATATTTGCCATAAGACCACGTCTACGTAATTTATCTCGTTCATTTTTGCTAAAACGTAGTTTGTCAATCTCCTCCTTTTCTGGAGTGGTAATGTATCCAAATTCAGGAAATTTCAGTAATTCTTTAATCAAAATATCTGCAGTAAATCCAATGATAGTTACCTGTGGCTCTTGACGCATTTTTTTGAAGTAATCTATGTACATTTTTGCTACTGAATGTATCACTAATCCCTTACCTGTTCCGGTTGAATGATATAATAGTAACCGTTTGTATTTTGTATGCGGATTAAATAGGTTTCTAATAAACAGCTGATGACTTTGCAACTGCAATGTATCAGCTTCTGGTCCCTTTAAAAAATCATAGTCATTGTATGCAGGGTTTAAAGGTGGATTATTAGTTTCGACATAACGTAAATCATAAAATTCCTTCCTTTCTGTTATTGATGACATAAGTAACGATATATATAATGGTTAAGGAATATGGCATTGAAATTCTGGTATTAAATGAACCAGAAAAACTTTTTGAATTCAGAGATTTATTAGCTGAACGCTATAGTTCTCTCCAAATAATTTCAGAAGAAAAACTCAGTAATTGTAACTATATCGTCTTCAAATGTAGAAGTCGGCAAATAATGGCTATCCATCGGCTTCAAGCTAATCCATCCCCAGCAGGGCATTTGTATAAAATATATGAAATAAAGCCTGATGAAAGTAGAAAATATCTAGTAAATCGTTCCATTTTTGACATTGAACAAATTAACCCATATAACGAATTTAATTATGATGTAGACGGTATTGTACACGTTAGGTACAGCAGACAACGCGCACCATTTATAGAAACACCACCATCATCTCCTTCATCATCGGAAGAAATTGTATTGAATAGATGATAAAAAAATATATACAAAGACAATGTCTAACGTGACTATTAAAATTATCCGGAGCAACTTAAATAAAATTACTGAATCAAATAAAGAGAAAATAATATTAGAAATAAAAAAGGCTATTAGAGCTATTGAGGTGGAACAAGAAAATATATTCGCATCAATTGTTGAAATACTATTTAGTAAATCTATGACTGATGACAAATTTATTGACCTATATGCAGAAGTGTGTCATGAGGTTACAATGGATTTATTTCGTTCAGAAAACAAGGTAAACTTTACTACTTTTTATACGCTTCTGATTAAAAAGTATCAATCATTTTTTGAAGATGACGAAACAATTGAAGGTGAAGCAGGTAGTATGGTTAGAAACATGAGTTTCAGTAGTATAAATAAGAGCGAAAGTAATGACACTGTTAGTATTCAATCATCTCCATTGGTTCCATCTACGCCAGTGGTATTACAAAAGAATAGATGCACAATTTTTATAACAAAATTAATTCACAAGGGATTTATAAATCCACCAACTGTTGGAGTTATTATAAAAGACCTTATTAAAAAGCGTAAATTTGAGTCTGCATGTATCATAATAAATAACACAGTTGGAACTGATATTGGCACAATATTATTCCGAGAAAATGGTGACGTACTAAAATATGTCAAAAGTATGAAAGAACACTTTAATGACCCAGGCTTAACTAAACGTATCAGGTTTATCATAGAAGATACATTAAAATTAATTGAATAGTTAGAACTCTATATATACTGTTACATCATGTTTAGCAAACGTATTCTAGAGGACACACTTAATATTGTCAATGTTTTTGAATTCGTTGCAAATAAATATGAAAACATTATGTATCGGCTCAAAGAAACTTACGAAAATAAATGCGCACGTGGTATTTATGTAGTAGAAGTCGTTAAAATAATTAAAAGCTCCGATTGCGAAATTATTTCTAGTAATGTTGATTCAATTGGTGTTATTCACGTTATTTTCGAAGTTATTGCAAAAATATATCATAAATATGATATAATTTCAGAAGTTTCGGTAAAAATCAACAAGGGTACACATTATGGTATTACTCCGAGAGTATTATGTACTTTTTCCAAGGAAAATAGCAATAAGCTGTTATCGGAAGATATGATTATTCCCGTCATGTTGGACAATAAGATTGAATATGAGACTAATAATGAGCGTGTAAATGCATTCTGTACTATATTACAAGCATTTACAGTTGAAACAGTTTACTACATAAATGGAACTTTGGACCCTAAACATTATAACAACTTTGAGATAATTCTTGATGCTATAAAAGAACAAGACAGAGAATTAGATAAAGCTAAATCTAAGATATTTATCGATATGCTCAATTGTTACAGTAATATGCCAAATAAAAGTAACAAAGATGCAGTTAACTTAATCGAAAAGATTACTGGCTCAGCATCAATTCAGATTAATGTAACAGGATACTGGGAGCGCGACAAAGAAAGTGACATTACTGATAATATGTTTATAAGGCGTGACAAACCGCCAGATGACGGAGAATACGTAGAAATACGTACCATAAATGCGTTTGCTGATATGTTGTATCAGTGTTACGCATACAGGCAAGGTATAATTGATTTGACCAATACCTATTCCAACAAAGAGCTTTTTGATAAAGCTAAGAACATTTGGGAGTTTATTAAGCGTAACCAATTGATTTATCAGGAATAAAATATATATCATGTCAATAACAAATAGACAAAAAATGGAGTATATTCAGCGAAATCAGGATATGATTTCTGTAGATTTAGCAAAAATAATATACAATATAATTAATCGTAATGAAAATTGTATCAAATCAATATGCACTACTAAGAATCCAGAAAATGGTATCCCAATTGATTTAGCTGAAATTAAAGATGCTGTAGTATTGGATACAATTTATAATCTTCTTAAGAAACGTGTAGATAGCAGTCAGCTCTGATAAATCTACTTACTTTTTTTTATGTTAAAATATAATCCATGCCTATTCCAAGTTTTTACTACAACAAAACATCTTTAGCATTTACTGGTGGAACTAACTGTGTTATTGCTGGATGCAATGTTCAGTGTAGAAATATCGACTATAATTTTGATTACGGAACTATGCTAACACAGATAACACCTTCTGGTGGTAAAAGAGGAGATAATCCAATTGAAGAATATTTAGCACATAATATTGAAACTGAAACTGAAACTGAAATTGAATCAGAATTAAATGACGAAGAATCATTTAATTTAAATTATGCAGTAGTATTATATAGCAATGACGACTAAACTTGATGTGAGTACGATAGTGAACGAAGGGAAGGAGATACTAAAAGAATGTAGAGCATTTAGAAAAGAAAAGGGTGATAATTTAACCGAAGCAGATATAGAAGAATTGCATAAAAAAATGATTAAAGACCATGAAAAATTTGCTGCAGTATATATTATTCCACTGAGAACTATAGTTTATAGCAATGTTTACTATGACTCGGTAATGGAACGATTTGTTAAATATCTGATGAATAATCCGTGGAAAACTCGTAAGGAATTTATGGAGAGACAGACTGAGTTTATGATATATTTATACCGCGCTATGCACCCGCGTCATGGTTCTTCAGAAGTAGCAAAATATCGCGAAAATGTAATGCGTGAAATGGCAGCAGATAATAAACGTTGGGATGAATATGAAAAAGAAGTAAAAGCTCAGGTAGAATCTGAGAGACAGGAAATTATCGAAGATAGAAAGGCTAGATTATTTGCTGCGTTGAAAGAAAAAGCTGCGGCTACCAAATCAACGTAGTTATCTTTTTAAGTTGAAAACTGTGGCTCTTTGTTCCACAGTTTCATTATCTTTAGCACTTTCTGTTTTCGTTCCCATTCTTTTAATTTCATAAATAATTCTAATAATTTTAATCTATTTTGATGCAGACTAATCATTACATCTATTTTTTCTCTTGCTGATGTATCCATATATAAATCATCACGTTCCTTACGTAGTACATTTAACCAAAGCGTCATTGCCTCAGTATCTATTTCAGATTTTATTTCTGCAGTTAGCTTCAATAAAATTGTACGCTTTGATGCATGCCATTCATAAAACGTTTTTGCCGATATCTCTCTAGTACCATTTAGCTGTTGAATCTTATGTCTCAAATCTATATTTATTTTTATACCAATGAGTCGGATTTCATCGCTAGAGTAGTGACTAGGAATTTCCTTGTATTCCTCAAGTGATGGTAGCAATTCTTGGCTGTGTTCAACATGCAACCTGATACGGTTTTCATCAGATTCATCAAAATGCATAGTGGATATGTTTTTGTTGAGCTCACTCATATTGTAATCAACTATTACAAATTCTTTCCAAATTTGGAAAGAACATTGGTCAAGTTCTTCCTCCTCATTTTGAGTCAAATTAGTACATTTTAAAGCTCTATGAGCTAAACTTACCTGTATATTTGCAAGTTTAGCTCTTAAGTCAGTCTTCATTATGTTGTCAAAATTTTTTTTGGCTCTAAAATTTATCTCAGGTACACCATGTTGTTTGTTGAATAAATCCATCCTTATTGGTGCAATTATTTTCCACCATTCATTCCAGTTAGCTTGCATTTCTTCGTCATACTCAGTTAAATTTCTGTAGTAATCATATATGGCATTCTTAGCTACTTCCATTACAAACTCATTATTTTCACCTTTAGTGTCTCGGAGATTTTCGCAATAACATCCAGCCATTTCTCGCATCAGTTCTATGTCTTCTATGTATTTATATTCGTCCACATCACCAAGTAGGCAAATACATAATTGTGTGATGAAATTAATTTCATCATTTTTAAGCCACTTCTCTGGGTCAAAAGCGTTCATTCTTGTAGCTATAAGTAGTTATTAAGCTTATAAAAAAATCAATTTTATTTATTTACTTAGTCATTAGGATATACGAAAAAAATGCCAAGCAGTAGTACGCTTACCAAAACTGAAGCCGCTAGAGCCCTAAAGAAGGTAGAGAAATCCTTAAAAGAGATGCAAGAAGTTGCAGACTTGTTAAATCGTCACCTCGCAGGATTAGAGGATAAGAAGACTTCAACAGCTACAAAAAAGAAGAATAGCTCCAAATCTGCTGCTGGTGCTGGCGCTGCTCCAGTAGGTGGTAGCGATGATGAATCTGACTAAGACAATAGACGATAGCTACTTGATTGAATGGGTAAATCTAGATTAAATCCTTTAGCTAGCCCATCCTTGTTGCACATTGGGCTTTTATTTTTGTGCAAATAAACAATTAGAATAATAATTATTACTAATGCATATACTGAAATACATACTTGCTCATTTGCCATTTGACAGTAATATATTAATTATATAATGGCGACTAAAAAGTCTACCGGAATAATTCTATTTGATAATAACTTCAGTAAGGTTCTGCTTATCAATAAAAGAACCACCTATGCATACATGGACTTTGTGTTCGGTAGGTATGACAAAGGTAATAGTTCCGCCATGATAAAGATGTTTAATAGAATGTCACTTGCTGAGAAGGTGATAATAGGGTCTATGGATTTTAACACCATATGGTATTATTTGTTTCTGAATAATAAGAAAACTGGTCTATTTTATCGTTCTAAAAGCAAATTTGAGGGATGCTTTACTGATGCCGGTGGAAGATATCTTCAAAACCTCTTAAATTCAAGCAATGTTAACTCAAATACACTATGGGAACCGCCAAAGGGACGCAAGAATAAAAAGGAATCAAATATTACATGTGCAATGCGTGAAACATTTGAAGAAACTAATATAAAGTATGATGCCTATAAAATCATTCCAGGAGAGAAGATAAACATTACAATTATAGGAACTAATATGAAATATAAAATTATATATTACATTGCACAGGCGTGCAATAATGTTGCAATAAATTTACAGATGAATAATAGAGCTCAAGTAGCTGAGATTGCCGCGGCAAAATGGATACCAATTCATGAATTATGTAGATATACAATGATAAATGAAATTAGGCAAGCAATTATTGCTAAGCATAAAGAACTGCGCAGTGATTATAAGAAATACAAAGACCAAGAAGTACACTATTCAATACTCTAACTGATTTATGTAGCTACATAATTCTACTCGGTTGATACTTTTAGGTCCTGTTCCTAAAGCATCAATATGTATTTTTTTGTACTGTTCCAAGAATGAATCTAAGGACAGTAACTGCTGATTAATCTTAATAAAGAAGTGGGTATTGATACACTTAGATGTATCTGAACTAAGACTAATCTCTCCTGCATTGGCGCCTACTCTTCTGATTGAAAAATCTGAATTCACCTGATTCTTAACAAAACTAAACAAAACCGAGGAGCGAATCGGGATTTGTGTGATACGTAACCTAGAGTGTCGTTTCCATACCTGAAATACCGTTGGAATAAAGCTTTGTGCGTTATCCAACAAATACATACTTTTTTCTATAACTTGTTCAGTGACAAGATGAAAACAGTATGGAAATGTTTTTTTGAGTCCTTCGCGTTTAAAGGAAATTGGAAGAATGAAGGAAATAGTAGCTGCAAACTCTGCAGACTTTTGGATAAATTGTTTTGCCAATTTGTTTTGGCGACCGAAAGGAGGGTTTCCTATTACATGGGCAACAGGATGTGGTGGGTTAGGTAACTGGAGGTAATCTGCCTTGATAATGTGTTCATGCTCTGGTTCGATATCATAAGCACAAACTGCAGCTAAACCAAATTTTTCTGAGAGAGGAATAAAAAACGAACCATTGCCAGCTGATGGTTCTATAATTATGTCACCATCCTCAACGACCACATGCCCTAAAAAAATATCAAGACACGCTTTAACGGTCTGGGATGGCGTATAGAACTTGTCCAGTTCACGTCGCCGCTCGACCCCAATAACCATTATCTATATATCAGATGCGTACTTCTTCGTTCATAAATATAGTTTCTCCAAAAGAGCTATATCTTGTAGCGGTTGATGGATTAAAATTAACGTTTTCTACAAAGAGGCGATTTAGTTTCCTAACTAATACCCATGGGTTAATATGATTACCATAGATATCATCATAGTTACGGATAAACGCATCTAAATTATTATCAATTTCAGAGTCAGGAATCTTTGGAAAATATTGTTTCAAGTAATCTCTATTTTGTGGAGAAGTGAATATCTGAAATACCTGTGCACGTATTGAAGACATATTTTTGTATATGTTATTATATGTGTTTATATATAAGTGTCATGTACAAATTAAACAGCGGTTGCGAAAAGAAATGTTGCCCCCCAAAACCACACTACAACCTAACTGTTTCAGATGATGATTTTATTCATAGAAACGTAGAGCTTTCTGAATTATGTAACAAACGTCCTGATTCATTAGACCAATTGCCACAATATCGCTATGGAGGTAACTTGGCTGAAGATGAGTTAAGAGCTCTACCTGCTTATCAATATGATGCATATGTTCAAGAGTCAAATGTAGCACGTAGGAGTAAGCGTTCATACTGGTATAATGATGGCACTACAGGACGTCATTATGCACGTGGTTTAGATGATGGTATGGACCATACTATTAACGAACGCAACAATTTTGCCAGCGGGTGGTTCAATGCCATGGAAGGACACATTCCATACTCAGGTGACCCTCTGGATAAATATTTTGTTAGCAACAAGGACAACAATTATTCTACTAAAACACTTGACTGTGATGGAATGCCAATTTCTTATACATGTAAGAGTTCCCCTGGGGCGGCTCCATACCGTCACCCATATGTAGAGAATGATATACCAGTTAATCCGGATAATTATATCCGTCCACTAACCAACATGAGCACGTATCAAAATAAGCATTACTTCTATAGCATATATGATTTGGTAAAATATCCACAAACTATGTGTTATCCCAAAGTAGAGACCAGTCCGCGAACTGCTGCATGCTACCAGGATTATCCAGAGAAATATCTATGATAAAAAAAATGAATATTTTTTATAGATATTAACCACCTATTAGAAAGCAAAAATGGAGAATTTCTGCATTGTGTATGCGCATTCCATCATAGAGGATGGAGAAAAAAATCAATATGCAGCAACACAAGTCATGTGGGCAAAAAACAAACGCATAGTAGCAATTAAAGTAGAAGAAGCGTTGAATGATGACGAAGAAGATGACTCAGTTGTGATACAAGCATCTATATTAGCATTTGTTGGTGCTAATATAGGAAGAGATGCGGAACACCTTCAACTACCACTTCTTAATTTTCATGACGCACGTTTTATTATCGATGAGTCAAATGAAGAATATGAAACTAATGTATTACAAATAGACGATGTAAAATACATAAATTGTGTCGGACATCAATCTCTAGGAAAAATTAAAGAATTAGTTCGACAATGTGAACTTCATAGTGAGGTAGAAATTACTTTCTTCTAGATACAAAAAAAATGTTTTTTTTTGTGGAATCTCATGAATCTGAATTTATCTAGCTCAATGCATGTTTTTTTAAAAAATGATTTTTTAAAAATATATATAACCATAACCATATAATTAGTAATTCGGCATGTCAGACCTTCCCAAGAGACGTCGTTTGGAGATGGCTCGAGCTGATTCAGAACGTTGGATGAATATGCTTATCGAGCTCAAGGTATTGGAGATGGATGATGATGCCGAGCGTGAATCTAACTACCCTCGCTTTACTCTCAAGAAATATGAGAAAAACTATCGCAATGACATTGAATACGAACAACAATGTAAGTTTCACTTTGAAATTCTCATACTTTTCCGAAAGGAACTTAATAAAATTGCCTCTAGGTTTAAATAGGTGATTTTATTCAATGAAGACGGTCAGGTTATATAAAAAAATTTTTTTTATCTCAGACGCATTTTAGTGGAAATTCATCATCGCTCTTCGTTATTATAGCCACACAAGTTATTTTTTTCTATATCAAAATTGTGAATTAATAGGCGAGTAAATTTATCAACAGTTATGAGTGTTTTAATACTCATAACTGTTGCCAATGTCAAATTATCATTTTGAAGTAACTGATTAACATCAAAATTGTCATAAGTAAGTGGAAATTCAAGGATAAATTCAATGGTATTATCAAAGTTTTTGTAAACGTGATGCATTTTTGTGATGGCTCTACTATAGTGTCGCCTCAAGAGATTTAGAGTAATGTATTTATTTTTAGCAACTTCATCCCAAATTATTTTATGCGGAAAATAATCTACTATTTTTTCTATATTTGAGTTATGTTCGCAAATATGTTTGAAAGAAAGCAAAGAGTGATTTACCAATATGTATTCAAAGGGCAAATCACTATGCGAAGAAAGTGTGCCATTATTCCAGCCAATAAGTGGATATTTTGTTAACATAGTAAAGAGTAATTCTATTTTAACTGTAGAACTAACAAGTGTATAATTGTTTAGATACACACTCAATACTTCTTTTTGTGCAGTATCACTAAAACTTGTCATGTTGTATAAATCGGTAATTGATAGCTTTTCGCGGTAAATCTTCATACGGATAATTCGTATGCGATTAGAATACGAAATATTTTGGAATATATCCTCAAATGAATCAGTTATTCTAAATGTAGGTGATGAAGTGGTGGGAGTAATCACGTGTCTTAAAATATAATGACACCATTTCCATACATATTTATCAATATAAATGTCTCGTTTCTCTGAAAGAGAAATTGCGTCGTTTCTGGTAAGCTCGCGCCAATTCCACTTCTTTTTGATAAAATAGTTTACTATTTCCATATTTATATCTTCGCGAGATGACATTACCCCCCAAGCCCATGGATACTCTGAATGTTCCTTGAGAAATTCTAAGCTAATCCGAGGCAGTTCTCTTGTTATTGTTGTCCAACAGGGTTTATTTTCACCCAACTTCATGTTAATAATTTCTCTAAAATATGCAAACAAATTTGGATTACATATCAATCTATAATCCCAAGGTTTATCTTTGTATTTTCTAACTATTTCAATGGTTAGAAAGCTGGCTTTGGATAATTCTTTCCAGTTTAGATACCGGTCGGAATATTTGTCCAGCATTTCTTCATTATCAATAATTTTGGTTAAATTATACCAATTAAGTGGCATGTACGCGAATGCTTCTAAGTATTCTTTGTTCCAGTTTTCGTTAGCAGTAGAAATATGCCAGTAGCTCCAAGACATATATGGTTTTTCTAGAACAAAATCCAGCGAAAGATGTGGGTTTTTCGAGGCGTGATAGTATTTTCCATTTATTGGCACAATATCAAAGAATTGATTTATATCTTCACGCATCAGAAGTTTTTTCCATTCAAATGCTTTATCTACGTTACGTTTGATAAAATCCACACTAATGTTTATATTTTCACTCACACGTTTCCATGTGTTGGCATATATTACAATCCTATTATTTTCAAAGATGCTGTATAGTTTTTTATGTTGAGCCAAAATCTCATAATTCCACGGAAAATCTAGATTGTCCAGTACTACCTTTGTTGTAAGGTTTGGATTATTATAGATATTAGTCCAATCTGGCTGCCTAAGATTAGCAGCTACTTCCTTAATGGTTTTGAACCACCTGTCATTAAATACATCGCAACTTATATATGGGTCTATGGATACAGTTGTCTGTGAACCCAATCCTATGTCTGCCAAGGGTGTATCAGCAATTAGTGCATTTAGCTTTATTTTGCCAAAGTTGACTACTCGGTCAGTTTGGAGTATTTCTTTAATAAAATAACCTACTGTGGCATCCACGGGAACATCATAGCAACTACCTCCCTCGCGTCCATTCCAGTTAGCATAAACAGGGTATTCAGCCATTGTGCTAGTATGATGTGATTAATAATCAGAAAAAAATATTCAATTTTATTCTTTATTGAGTTAAAAAACAGCAATTTTTCATACGGGCCACGCCCGTATGAGATTTTCAATATTGCGCAGATGTTGTTTCCCATAAAATACAACACAACACGATTAAATAAATTTGGCTCATTCGCAATAGCAACTTTACCATGTTCTAGTTAGAGATGCGTTTGTATTTGCTTGTTGCCAGGTCGGAGTTCCCTAGCCACTTCCTTACCGCATCATAGAGGCTCTCGTTGAGGAAAGAGAGTTTTTATCATCAAAAAGCACGATAAAGTATAGGAACTGTAGCTTTAGAATCATTGGTTATATCTGATATAAAGAAAATTCAATTTTCTTTATAAATAGCTTAATTAACATGTTTTTTTTTTTTTTTTTTTTTTTTTTTTTTTTTTTTTTTTTTTTTTTTTTTTTTTTTTTTTTTTTTTTTT
>JACCDO010464886.1_pt1 | contig 18797 bp, 13 predicted proteins | sample 7446101 | NCBI WGS metagenome assembly JACCDO01 (sample SAMN15323440, study PRJNA562643) | freshwater metagenome | isolation source: river surface water | place: USA:Blue River Watershed | collected 2017-08-16 | reverse complement strand
TTTAACTGGAAATGGTCCTCTTGAAGCATGGAAAATTGGTGCCATTTCTCCATTTAATGATGGAATCGGAATTTTTTAAAAAATATATACTATAAATAAATCGACTTTGACTTTGATTTGACTTTGACTTTTGCTTTGATTGAATTTTGACTTAAAACCCTATCCGGTACAGTTAACCGAAAAAAAAAACAAAACAAAAAACAGTACAGTCATCAAAGATTTGGCGAGCGTCATAGAAAAGACAAACTACTCAATTTTAAGGTAAGTATTAGTGACAGTACTATTAATAAAGCGTACTCTAAAGATTAAATATGAATAATCTTGTTGAAATGAATGTTTCATGTACTCGTACACGTCACACGTTGAAGTTACATACGTAGATATTTATATTTGAAATTTAATATAATTTTGATATATAATAAATTGTTGCATATAATTGTTACTAGTTTGATATAATTGAAATCAATTATCTCATTTTGGGTGATAAAGTAGGTTTAATAATACAAACGGTTATTGTTTGTTTGATTGATTGATTATTCAATTTATAAAACAATAATAATTATTATTCAGTTGTTTTAATCTTCATAATATTATCTTTAAGCAAAAGAATATTTATAATCTGATTTATTTATTATTTCCTTTTATAGACTATATTAACTAAAATGAGACTATTAATGTATGCATTTTTAATAATATCAACCTGTATAAAATTTTGTGTAGAAGCATATAAACCATTCTTGCATTTATTATCAAGTAAATTAGGAAATAAAGATATATTAATTCATGCAAATTCATTGTTTGGTATAGTTCATAGTGTCAATAAAATTTTATTTCGACCGAATGAAATCGATAAGACTTTAATATCTGTCAATATGGTAATACTAAATCATTATTTTTATAATTATACTATCATTTATTATTATATTAAATTTATTCATATATAGATGGAAAATAAAGAAATAAGTAAAATAACGTTTAAAGAATTTTTCTCTACATCCAAATGGATCCCTAATAAAGTTTCATCAGTAATAGGAATACCACAAATTGATCAAAATTTAAATATAGTAAAAGAAAATGACAATTCGAACAATTCATTTGGTGAAAATATATTGCATGTTAAAAACTTGTCGCCGTATCCAACATTTAATAACAAATCGAATAAAAATATTAATTTAATTGGTTATATGGACTTTGATCCTAAATTAGCAGCATCAAGTTCATATTCTTCACGACGTAATGGAAGACAAATATCACAACAACCATGGTTTCATAATTAAGGGTAAATTGTAAGTAAATGTAGGAATATTGGAGTGCAGTAATTAGATTAATATTAGCCGTGTGTATTACTTTTATGTCCCTTCTTAGGAATGTTCTTTTTTGTATATTAATATTGTAAGTCATATTATTTTTATTTTCAAAATTTACATAGTGCCATCGTTTAACTTCTTCGGTTAAGTCTCATATTTAATTTAGTCCCGCTTTATTTTGACCCAGCTTCCCAGTTGTAAATCACGCATTTTTAAAAAAAAAAATTATCGCTCGAAGAGGCACGGTGACTTTGTATGTTATGCCTCCTAAACGTGCAAGATCTCGATCTCGTACTTATTCCAAGAACAACGAAAATGATGAGCGTTTATCTGGGCATCAAGAGAAAAATGAGAAAAATAATGTAGTGTATCCTTCATTTTTAAGTGGTTTGGCAATAATTATCGAAGAGTTAGCGCGATCATTTATATTTTATTTGCCTAGATATATTATAAAAAGTCAAGAAATATCACGAATGTGTAGTATTATGTTTACATATTTGATTTTTCAATTGTTAGGATTCTGTTATGCGGTAACAGTGAATGCCTCGTTATCCTTTGCTTGTAGCTCTTTTGTCAGTGGTTCGGCTTTAAACATGAGTCAATTTAATTCTCCTGATGCATTTAATAACATTTTTGCACCGTCAACTTTTTCAATTATCGTATATATATTACAGTTTTATGTATATTGGTCTTCAATATCTATTGTTTTTCGTTTCACAAGGACCATATTTAAAATTGGTCTTGAAAGTATAAAAGATTTTGCCGAAATAAAACATGAAATAAATGAGTTAAAATCAAATAGATTATATAATTTCGTATTTACTGTGCTTATAATATGTGAATTGATGTTTTTAACTGGAGATTATATATGTCAAAATAGAAGTGATTACTATGCTTTAGAATATAGTTGTTCAAGTTTTGGTTTTTTCTTCTTATCCTCGAGTGGTACATGTAGAAGAGTTACCTTAATATGTTTATTTATTACTTTAATACAATTATGGCAAACATGTATTGTACAATATGACTTTACTTTTCACAGAGCATTAAATGTCGTAAATATAAGTTTTATTAAACGATCGTCGTATGAATTTTTTGTTTTATTATTATTTTTAATATCAAGTTTTGGTTCATATATAATTATATATATAAATAGATTTCCTGAGGTAGATGATTGGAAATTGTTATTTGGAAATTACATATATGATTTATTTGGAAATTATATGCATTCCGTATCAGTAACTAACTTGACCATGAATATATTATGCTTTATCATGTTATTATTTACATTATGGCTATTTATATTTAGGCCCATATTACAAAATGCACAAGAAATTGTTGCGTCACAAAATAATCAAAAACCTAGTATTATTGTACAAAATTACATGGCATTTATTAGGCTTTCGTATTTCTTAATACTTTTTGTGTTATTTATTGTTACTTCAATATTTTCTGGTCCAGTACAGGCTCAATCAGATCTAACATTGGCCGCAATTGCTATACCAGCAATATATTGTTTATTTTATATCATAAGTGATAATATTATTGACTCGGGTCCATTTTTATTTCCAGTATTAGTACCATTAAGTTTCGTACTGGCCTATTTTATTACCTCTAAAGTTGGTTCAAGTACTGGTAAAGGTAGTGTCTTGCTAGTTTTTTGCCATTTATTAGGTTATATTGCATATTGGTTTTCGGAACATATTAATGACAGTGTGGAATATGCAGTAGAAGATGATCTTGAAGAATATTTATTTGTTACGAATAATAGCGTGCACGAGAATAAAATTGTAAAAACAGCGAGAAAAAATCGTGTAATTAAAGTGAATAATTTTATTGATGATAGCGATATTAACAATAAAGTCACTAGTATTGCATTAAAAAAAGGTAATTTACATCAGATGTCTATATCCCGTCAAGAATCCATACAATTTCTTATGCGAAATATTCCGGCAAGTGCTATGAATAAAATTAAGGGTCATTGGTTTGGACGCCAAAGTAAACGAAATATTGATTTTATAACCAAATTATTACGTCCTATATTACCAAAGTCATTTTTTGATATGGTTTTAAGAGGTTTTATTGGTTTCGCATTATTTATGGCATTCTTCTTGTTGAGTTTATGTATATTGAGTGCTGTCCAACAGTCGAGTGATTACTATCCTTCATTTTTTTCATTTCAAGATAATCAAGATAGTTCGATTAAATTTAATCATGTTATTTCGAATGCAACTATTTATCCTAAAGATTATTTTAAGGATTCTACCCATTGTGGTATTGATGGCGATTATTATCAAGATGCATTTATTGATAGCATAGACATGAGTATCAATTGTTATAGTAAAGACAATTATAATAGTGATAATAATAGTTCGAGTAGTAAGGGAGGGGATACTGGAAAATATAAAGGGAAAGATCATCTTAAATTTAATATTAATTACAAGAATCGAACAAAATATTCCATCTGTGATCTTCAGTGGCAAAAAGGAATCAACATTATAGACTTTGCTTTATTGAGTGAAATTGCATATTTAGATCATCGCAATATTCAATATTTACAAAATGCAATTGATACTGTAATGCCCAAGTCAAAATACGATTTTAAAGTTATGGAAATTGATATAAATAATAAAGGTCCTGCTTATTTTCAAGCACGTAGTGAAAAGTACAATGTTACAATTTTATCCCTTCGCGGGACCGATATTGGTAGAATCTCAGATGTTATGGAAGATATTAAACTTTATGCTGAACCTGTTGTTTTTACAATGTTATCAGCTATATTTCCTACTTTTAGGTTATGGTCTGATGATACAACCAGTAGTGTAATTGAATGGTTGTATGAATTTAATTCTTTTTTTGGATTACAAGGTGAAGCTGAATATTATCGTCCTTTAACTGATAAAATATATTCTTTACAAGCTAATGGTGAAAATATTATCGTTACTGGCCATTCATTAGGTGGTGGACTTGCGAGATTAGTTGGTGCATTAACAAATATACAATCTGTTACATTTGCACCTCCAGGAATACGTATGTCCTATCGCAAATATTCTACTACTGCACCTGATGGTAGCCAAGTTAAGATTGTATCAAATGATTTACATGGTCAAAGTGTTGCTGTAGTAACTGAATATGATTGGGTTTCATTAGTTGATGAACAAGTAGCTTTAGTACAGAAAATATCATGTGATAAACCAGAGAGTGGAATGTTTATGGCATGCCATCTTATAGAGGGTACAATATGTCATCTTATAAATAACTGTGGTGATGACCGTTTTGATGGGTGTGATTATGATTTTGATGTAACTGAAGGTTATAATCAAGCAAAAATACATTTATCAAATTATATTAATTCAAATAAAGAGGTAGCTAGAATGTATCGTTTGTTGTCTTTTTCTGGTTATTTCTTTTTGGTTTATATTCTCGTTACTATCTTTGTTAGTATAATGTATCTATTTTAAAACAAATTGTTTATATTACATTTTACAATAATTATCATTATTTTTTTACATTAACATGGGACTGCAAATTCTATACAATACATTTTTGCAGTAGATTTGAAAGCTATAATATCATTCTCTCTAATCATATTACCAGCATCACAATTAAGTGGGCTATCAGCTGCTGGTTCTGCTAATAATGATAAAATAGCTCTACATGCTGATTGTATGTCCCATGCAGGTGACCATTCTTTTTTTAATACATCTAAACATATTTCACCTGTATCAAATAGTACATTTGGATGAAATATTTTGGTTATAAACTTTATATTTGGAGGAGTTAAAGGATAGTCATCATTAATTTTAATATCTAGTTCAAATTTAAATCCTTCATAAATTGAATCTGGTGGACCTTTTATAACACCATACCAAATAAACATATTCTCAGGATTTACAATCAAGCTAATTTGGTCATCATTATTCTTGTGAAGTGCATCTATCTCCTTCTTTATACGATTCCTATTTCGATTCATAATTCAGTGCAATTATTATTTATGTTTTTTTAGTGTATAGGACTTTGCATTCGAATTTTAGACATTAAATTGTGTCTATTCCAATATTTACAGAACTGTAAAGTAACTTAACTCTACCTTTTTTAGGTCTCGTACCATGCCAAAAAATTTTACCAAAATTCACTTGAAAAAAAAAACAAACTTAACTATTTTTTGTGTGTTTGTCATACCGAATTACTGCAATGATATTTAGTGGAAATTTAAGTATAGTATCTCGTAGCACGTTTGGTCGTGGATTTCATTCTTGTCGAGCCTTGTTAGGACGACCATGGAAAGATCATCATAAAACAATACCAACAATACATCAATCACAACGTGGACCTGAGGATCCTAATATTGATTTTAATGCATTAAATTTGAAATATCCTCCAACTAAAAGCGTTGACATTAAGATAGAAAAATATATGTGGTCTGAGCCCCCACAAGAATTACCAAATAATTTACCATTTATTGTTGAGAGAACAGTATTAGGGAAATCATTACCAGGTATTTTTTTATTATGATTACATATTTAATTATTTAATAAAGTCATCTTATTAATTTACTTTCATTTTTATAGTGTATACTGAATGGCTTGGTAGTAGAACTAAAATAACAACTATAGTTCGTAGGATATCAGGTGATGTTAAAGTATTAAAAGAAGAAATGGAAAAGGTTTGTGATAATAAAGAAGTGATAGCTAGACCAGGTAAATTAGTTGTAGAAGGAAATTATCATTTGAGATTAAAAAAGTGGCTTTCAGGTTTGGGATTTTAGAATATGAAAAATAATTCTTGATTTAAGTTATATTTGTATATATATACTAATAAATATTAAATATTTTCATACGATAGTTCTACTGAATTTATGAACAATCAAATTAATTTTTGATTCCGGTCCCAATATCCATCTTCCCTTCGGATTTCCTTTACAGTAGATATATAAGAAAAGGAGAGAAGGAAAAGCGATGCTGTAAACTGATGATAATGAAAAGTCTGTTATATCTTCTAGTCTGTTTACAATTATTCGTTCTCGTTAATTGTAATACTATATATGTATCAGAAGTAGATGGGAGAACTAAATCTTGTGGAAGTGAAATAACTCCTTGTGTAACATTACAACTAGCCATTTACCAGGCAAAGGATAATGACATTATACTTCTCGCACCAGGAAATTATACGGATGAAGAGTTGTGTTCTACTTCTGCACCTTGTACTTTTACAAACGTAACAATAAGTGGTCAAAGTAATGATGCGTCGAAAGTAATAATAGAAAGTAGTGGTGGTAATTCAACCCGATTTTTAAGTGTATATGGTGACACAATTACAAAAATTGAAAACATCACAATTAAAAATTTTGTTTCTACGTTAGATTTAGGTAATATTAAAACTTTATCCTTTGATAGTTTGGAATCTTCCTCTGGTGCTGCATTGTTAATTGTTAATAGTACAAGAATGGTCATAGATAATGTAATTTTTTACAACAATACTGCTTCTTCTGGTGGAGCTATAGGACTGGCTTCATCGTCTATACATATATATAATAGCGTATTTAATTTAAATCATGCACAGTTTAGAGGAGGTGCAATGATTGCCGTCAATACTAATTTGTATATTTATTCATCGACTTTTAATGAAAATAGTGCAAAAGCTTCATCGTCTATCGTAGAAATTGATGGTCATGGTGGTGCAGTTTATTATTTAGGTGGTATTAATGATATTTTCAAAGTAGATAACACTGAATTTAATAATAATGCGGCGGTAGAAAGCGCAGGTGCTATTTACGTTTATAGTTTGTCGCCAGAATTATACAGTTTTCAATTGAATTATGTCACTTTATCTAATAACAGCGTTATTGGATTGGGTGAATGCGCGACTACGGCTAGTTGCTACATTCGAGGTGGTGCGATTTTCATGAATCTTGCTTCATCATATTTTAGCAATGTACATTTTACTGATAATAAGGTAACTGCTGCGACTAATGAAATAGCTGAAGGTGGTGCAGTTTATTCTATGGTTAATATTAATGTTGATATTCGTTTAGGCATTACAGTAGGGAATATTATTGAAGATTGTACATTCATTACGAATTCTGCTCAGGGATATGGTGGTGCGTATTACTCTAATAATCAAGATTTATTGTTATCCAATTGCACTTTTAAGTTCAATACTGCAGGTTCTGAAGATTCGTTATTTGATGATGCATTAAGTAACGGAGGAGCTGTATGGTTTACTGGTTCCAGTAGCATTGGAACTATTACTGGTTGTAACATGTACGGTAATTATGTTTGGGGTGGTCAAGGTGGTGCAATATTTGTAACTTCAGCATCAGAAACGTTTAACGTTTATGACACAATTTTTGATAGCAATTATGCTATTTCGTCATATACTAATACTGGTCAAGGTGGGGCTGTTATGATATCTGGGGATACTAATGCTAATTTCACTTTATGTGATTTCAAAAATAATTCCGCACTTCCTCATCCTAATTCATCTCCGCGTATGTTAAGTGGGGCTGGAGGGGCGATGTATGTACAATCATCTACAGTTAATATCACAAATTGCTCATTTGTTGATAATGTTGCATTAACTGGTCAATTCGATTCTGGTTCATTAGGTGGAGCAATATTATTCGAACATGTCTCTAAAGCATATATAACTTTTACAGGCTTCGAATCAAATGGTGCTGCAGGATTTCTTGGATTTTCAACTTATGCTAGTAGTGGTACTGGTGGTGCTATCATGTTGAAATTTTCTGTTGTTATGATTGATAATTGTTACTTTAATTATAATTGGGTAACTGTGGGAGGAACTCAAATGAGTGCCGGTGCTGCTATTGCTATATTTTCTACGTACAGCGATTCAAAATATCCTACAACAATTAGCAATACCCACTTTAGTAAAAACTATGCTCTAAGGTAAAAAAAATTAATATTACTATATAACTTTACATAACACTGATATTTTACATTAAAATGTAGCGACGTTTGTCAACTATCTGGTCCAAAAGCTGGTCAAGGTGGTGCAATTGCAATTGCTGGTGCAGCAAACCCCGGAGTATTATTAATTTCAAATGTATTCGATAGAAATATTGCCGTATCAATAAAAGATAATGGTATACCTGCATTGGGAGGTGCAATATCTGTAGCATTAGAATCTTTCGTTGCTTTATATTCTTGTCATTTTATCAAAAATGTTGCTTACAATGGCATTGGCAACGATTTCACGGTATTGCCAATTGTTGGTAGTGCAGTTGGTAGTAATATTACCATTGACAGTGTAATTTTTGATTTGGCCAACTCTACATATGTAGAGTCTCTAGACGCTGATGTTTTATCAATAGGCAGTGAAGTTTGTGCTATTGTAACTCGTTTTGATAAACTGAACCCAAGTGGGGTTACTAGATTTAGAAAATTGTTAGATAATACTCGTCCATTTGTAACTGCTGTTGATATTCGTGAACAACAAATCAAGGACGAGCTCATGCGTTTTGATGATAATACTTTGACACAGGTAGTATGGAGCAAATACAAACAGGAATTAATCGCAGAACTCGAACATATTTCAATGCCAAAATATGATGATAATATACGTGATAAGAGTACATCATGGAGCAAACGTCGTAAATTAGGACTTCTGTCAAAATTAGATTTCTTGTTGCAACCTTCAATTGTTATTGGTGCTGGTGTGGCTAAATTTATTAGCCCAATTTTTAACGAAAATTATAATATTTTTATCGGAAATTTCCTAGAATTATTAAGTATTCAATCATTTTATGGTTATGTGACACCATCTTGCTCTGTCTCTATTGGTGGTAATATTGAGCAAGAAGGTTTAACGTTAGTTAGCTATAAAGCAGATGTTTATTTGAAACGATTCGGTTTCGCTAGTTTCAATATTGAAGGACTTCACCTCATTAATAGTACTCTTTATGTTAGTAATAATATCACTATTTCTGGAAATAGTACCATATCGTCATCGGCTATACAAAGTATAAGTACCGATTTATCATTAGCTGATTACGTAAATATCAGTAACCCTGAAGTCAATTTTTTAGGTAACGTATACACTGGCTTAGGATTTCAAGATAGTATCGGTATTTTTGGATTTGGAGATGATGATAGTATCGACAGCACTTGGTTTCCACCAAATATTTTATTTGATGCATGCACGGTGACTATTTATAAAAAGTTACAAATTACATCACCGTCATTTGAGAAAAAATCATTCGATATTAAAAGTACCATAACTTTAAAAAACAATGCTTTGTTAAATATTTCTTCCACTGGAGAATTAGGAATCACTGTGGGTACTAAAATACAAGCTGATCGAAGTGATTTGATAGCACTAAGTAATTACGGCACGGTAAAATTATTAGGATATGCTGTCAGTATAAGCCCATTTATTTCCGATGGTTCGAAATCTATTGTATCGCTTACTGATCTTGAGAGTGTATATAGTCCGTTAACTGTCGATGGAATATTTACACAAAGTTCACATGGAAAACTTGTTATAACGATTGGAAATATTAGTAGCAATCATCCTAGTTTGAATTTATACTCTAACGAGTCATTATTGGGTACAATTTATGTCAATATAAATTCTAATTCTGATGTTAAGTTATATGGTGCTGCAACACCAACGGAATGGCAATTTGCAAAATATGAAGTTACCAAGGTTAATCCTATTGGTAGCGCAAATATTGTTGGTACGAATGGTCTTGGTTATAAAATTGGTTATCAATATAATGCTACAAATTCATATAAATTAACTGAGAACTTAATAATTGAAAGTATCTCTTGTGATCAACTACAGTACTATTATAATTCTCAATCATTATGTGGTTACTGCAGTTTAAATTCTAGCTGCAGTTATTGTAATAATGATAAATGTGTTGATAACGGGCAATGTTCAACCGTCGGTTCGACTAGTAAAGGTTCTTGTTGTGGTGATTCTTGTACCGATGAGCATGGAACATGTCATATGTCAAGTTCGTTTGACTACTCATGTGAATGCACTTTCTTTTATAGCGGAAACACTTGTAATAATCTTTCGGTCGGTGCATTAGGTATAATAATAGCATCGGTATTTATTTTTACTTTTACCGTTATTACTTTCTACTATAAAATGTACTACAAAGGGCAGAAGACACTTGTGTTAGAAGAATTACGTCAAGGTTTGTTGCAAAGTGAAGATGGTATGTATAGTAGTCAAGATAACACATATATTCAGTCATTGCAACAGGAATTAATTTTGAAAGATGTATTTGTCAATTATAAGGAAATTAAGTTGGAGTATAAGATAGGAGAAGGTAGTTTCGGTGTTGTGTATAAAGCTGTCTTTAGAGGAGCACAAGTTGCGGTGAAAAAAATGCGTAGTCCTTTATTCATGGAGTTAACTCAAAATGATATTGAAGAGTTCCGTAAAGAAGCTTATATGATGAGTAGATTACGTCATCCTAATATTGTTTTAGTTATGGGAATATCTTTGGTTGATCAAGATCCCGTGAAATTGCCTACAACATCAGTCGATGGTCTAGCTTCTCCAATGAATAAGAATAATAAGGATGTTAAAATGAAGAAAACTGTTTGCATTATTACAGAATATTTAGAAAAAGGTTCGTTGGCAGATATACTTTATGGTCCATCTAGGTTACCTCCTGATGTTTTAACTTATGAGAGAATTTTAACATGTGCTCATCAAGCTGCTAGAGGAATGCTTTATTTACACTCTCTATCTCCACCAATTATGCATCGTGATTTGAAAAGTTCTAATTTAGTTGTAGATGATCATTGGGTTGTGAAAGTCACAGATTTTGGCATGAGTCGTATCGTGCCTGAAAAGTTACAAGATTTAGATAAAGGTCTAGCACCTTCCGAACATGGTGATGACGATCTATCCAAAGTAGAAGAATTGTCAGATTATTACTTTGAACGCGATTCATTGGCCAAACCACCATCTGAAACTTCATTACATAACTTAGAGAATAGTACATTCAACTTAGAAATGACTTCAAATTTAGGAACGACTGCCTGGTGTGCACCTGAGTTATTAACAGTTAGTAACACTACTAAATATTCGTTAAAAGTTGATGTATATAGTTTTGGTATGGTATTGTGGGAACTGTGGGAGAAAAAACGACCTTTTGATGATTTACATTCTCGTTTTGATATTATGGATGCAATTAGATCAGGTAAACGACCACCAATTAGTAGTACGTGTCCTCCTGCATACAGATCGTTAATGGAGCGGTGTTGGGATCCACAACCCGCTAAACGGCCTATATTTAAATATATTGAAAAATATTTAAAAGATGAGTTAGCACGAGTAAAACGGACTAATGCATCCGTGGCTATTCCTGGAAATTTTATATCTTCATCTTTAACTGAGTGGAATTTATCTATGTCATCTCCATCAGCAGCTGGATCTGCAACTGGTGGAAATGTTATTACTAATTTTTTACAAAGTTGGGGCACAAGGAGTAGATCTAATACTATGCAATCTGAGAAAGGGCCAGAAACTCAAAATCCGATCACTTCAAGTGGTGATAAGTCACCGTTACGTCAAAATATTATGAGTGAAAGTTATACTAGTGATCAAGCTCCATCCCCAAAAATGCAATCAGGAGGACAACCAAATATTAAACCAAATAAATGGAGGGATCAGTATGTAATGAAATTTTCTGGTTGGAATGCTTCTCAACCTGACGTAGGGTTACCTCCTACTCTAGCTTCGACCAGTGGTAATGGTTTTGGTAGCACAGTAGTTTCTATTCCACCAAGAACTACTTCGATTGGTGGGTCATCAGTTACTAATAATGATAATGTTCAAAATCAAGCACGACGGTCTGTTCGGGAACGAGATGGTAATTCAAATAATATTATTATTGAAGACAATGGGATATTTTCATTAGATTCAGATGAAGGTGATAGTTCACCATTAGAAAATCAAAGAGATTTCATGATGCATAATGCTGTAAGTGTGAATAATAATAATGATAATAATAATATTGGCTCTAATAGATCAAGTAAGTCAACAACCATTGGTAAAACAGAATAATAGTGTGTAGTTGTAACTTAAATTTAAAATTTATACTTTATTTCTCGAATTAAGGATACAAAAAAGTCTATTGATACTATTTTTTTATTTGTAGTAAATACTCTTGTGCCTTAATCTCAATCGTATGATCATAAGTTTCTTTATTTAAAGCCAAAACACGTTCAAGAATTGGTTCTGCTCTCAGATAATCTTTGTTTGTGACCAATGCAATACCATAATTTATCAATGGCTGGCGTAAACTATGATGATTTTTACCAGCATAATTTTCAATTAATCCTACTGCTTCGTCGTAAAGATTATATGCTTTGGTATATTGATTAAAAATGGCTAGAATATTTGCTACTAATGATAAAGGTGTTATAAGTATATGAGCACCAAATTTTAAACTTATTTTTCTTGATATTTCTAAATCTATTTCAAATTTTGCTAGTGCACCAGTATAGTTTAGGTTACTTAGTTCTATCATTCCCAATTCTCTATTCATATGACTTATCATAAGCATTACCGCATCACGTTGCTCAATATGACACACATATAAAATTTCTTGAAGTATACCCATTACTTCATTTGCGCATAGAATTTTATCACTGTATAAACCCATAGAGCAAATATTTTGACCAGCTTCGGCAACAATTTTTAAATGCTCTGGCCAATCAGGTTCTAGTTTATTTAAGACTATGTTGAGTGAAAGTTTTCGCCGATTCTCTATATTTGCTTTAAGTAATTCAAAAACTCTTAGTCTAATTTCATTTGATTTATTAATATTATGTTCAATTTGTGTATGTGTTAATGCATGTGCATAGTGATGAGCGGAATTTGATAACCTTCTTGATTTAGTAAGTGTGTTTTCTCCATTTGTAATATGCTTAGAATAGTCAGTTATCAAATATTCATACTCTTTTGAGTATTCTTCTAGTGTCCATAGTAGTAAATTTTCACGTGTAATGGATAATTGTTGTGCAAGTTTACTAGAATTATTATTAGAATGATAGTGACGGCATATCTCCTGAAATGCAGAAGAAAAAACTTTAATCCGATATTGATCATGTTCTCCCATTAAATGTAATATTTGATTGTATGAACGTTGCATTGTCATAGCTGGTGGGTCACTATTAATACCATCAGGACGCAAAATAACAATATTACGATCATAATTATTAATATCTTTATACTTAGTATATAACATATCAAACTGTTCTTGATCACTATAATATTTTCTATCTGCAAAATTCCACCAATCATTAAGTAAATTTCGAGTCCATTTAGAATTTTTTACTAATATAGAACCGCTATTTATTAACGTTGTACTACCAGTATGCTCTGCGGATACAATCATATTAGCAAATGGAAATGCTGCTGCTATTTGTTCAATGCGCATACTCATATCTAAAAAAATCATGTCTGCATCAACCCACATTAAATAGTCAAGATTATTACCCCATCCATTAATTGGATCAAGTGCATCCAACAATATTTTTATCTTATTCCATCGTGCATCATTATTATCATACATAGGACCACTTTCATTTAAGTGCCAAAATTTATAATTATTATGTTCAGCATATGCTTCATTTACTACAAATGAATAAATTGCATAATTAGATATATCACTGGTTGCGTATGTTACAATCCCTACATTTATAGATGGCTGATTGCCTATAAGCGATGATTTTATAGTGATGCGATTACGATTATGTTCTGCTGCATCATTAACGCAATGAAATAATTTATCACCAAATCTAATATCACAACAATTTCCAATTCTTCCAAGATTCAATATCTCCGGTTGAATTCGATCAACTGTTGCTATTTGTCCATATCCGCTAAGTATAAACAAACAAAGGAGGAGAAGACATCTCATTGTCAAGCGTCGATGAACATTTGAAGATTTCTAGATTTCTAGATCTGACAGGGATTCCCTCGCTGAAATTCAGCGGCTGAATTTTCAATATTCCTGTTGAGTACCAGAAAAGTAGAATGTGCTGATATAATTGCTCCAAAACACATCCTCCTCTCGTTCATTCCGCTTCTCTCATAATATAATCGGTAATCTAGTGTACACAAAAGCACCGTTAAGTGGTACCGGTACCTACTTCAAGTTGGACCTCCAACCTCAAACTTGGAGGACCAAGATCCACTACCAAATTAACAAAGGATATCCAGTCAAGATATGCTAAGAAAGGTGTTATTTGATTCTCCGAAACGACGCTTTTCAAGCGCTGGGACAACTCCATTTCATTATCAACCATTATTTGAGTTAGCTCCAGATACTACAACGGAATATAAAAAATTAGAAAATGCAAGTAAACATGTCAAAACTGTAGATGTTAATGGTATACACCTAATTATTATTTTAAACAGTTACATTTAATCTGATTGAATATATTTATTAGGCAAAAAATATTTAAATATTGAACCAGAAGCATTACGTTTATTATCTGCACAAGCAATGACAGATATTGCACATTTATTACGTCCAGCACATTTAAAACAATTAAGTAATATCTTGAAAGACCCTGAAGCTACTTCTAATGACAGATTTGTTGCATTAGAATTGTTAAAAAATGCAAATATTGCATCTAATTTTGTATTACCTGGTTGTCAAGATACTGGTACTGCTATTATATCTGGTAAAAGAGGTCATGCAGTATTAACTGATGGAAATGATGAAAAACATCTATCTCATGGAGTTTATGATACTTATACTGGTACAAATTTAAGATATTCTCAAGTAGCACCATTAGATATGTTTAAAGAAGTTAATACTAAGACTAATTTACCAGCACAAATTGACTTATATGCAACACCAGGTAATAAATATGAGTTTTTGTTTATTGCTAAAGGAGGTGGATCTGCAAATAAAACATACTTATATCAACAAACAAAAGCTTTATTAAATCCAACCTCTATTATGAAATTTTTAGAAGATAATATTAAGACAATTGGAACAAGTGCATGTCCACCATATCATTTAGCAATTGTTATAGGTGGTTTATCAGCTGAATTAACATTAAAAACTGTAAAAATGGCCTCAACAAAATATTATGATAATTTACCTACTTCTGGTAATGAACATGGTAGAGCATTTAGAGATATTAAAATGGAGGAAGAAGTATTAAAATTAACACAAAAAATGGGTATTGGTGCCCAATTTGGTGGTAAATATTTTTGTCATGATATTAGAATTATTCGTTTACCACGTCATGGTGCATCCTGTCCTGTTGGTTTAGGTGTATCTTGTTCTGCAGATCGTCAAATTAAAGGTAAAATAACACCAGATGGTGTATTTTTAGAAAAGTTAGAAACAGATGTTGGTAAATATTTACCTGATGTAACTGATTCACATGTTAGCAATAATGTTGTAAGTCTTGATATTAATCAACCTATGGATGAATTAAGAAAAAAATTATCAACGATACCAGTTACTACAAGATTAAGTTTAACAGGTACAATGGTTGTAGCTAGAGATATTGCTCATGCTAAATTATTAGAAAGATTAGAATCAGGTAAAGGTTTGCCTGATTATGTTAAAAATCATATGATATACTATGCTGGTCCTGCAAAAACTCCAACAGGATATGCATCTGGTTCATTTGGTCCCACTACGGCTGGACGTATGGATGCTTACGTTGATAAATTTATGGCTGCAGGTGGTAGTTTTATTACATTAGCTAAAGGCAATAGATCAAAAGTTGTTACAAAAGCATGTAAACAATACGGTGGTTTTTATTTGGGCTCTATTGGTGGTCCTGCTGCAATTTTAGCCAAAAATTGTATTACTAAAGTTGAAGTATTAGAATATCCTGAACTTGGCATGGAAGCTGTATGGAAAATTGATGTTAAAGATTTCCCAGCTTTTGTCGTTGTTGATGACAAAGGAAATGACTTCTACTCAAAGTGGATACCTTAATCTTTTAATGTAATTTTTAAAATTAAACCAGAAAACCCTAACATTTTTTAGTCCCAAGGTAAGATCGCTAAGATTTACTTTCGGATCAGGACATCTTCAAACTTATATATCTACAATGGGTGACAATAGAATAGCAACATGTTTATCATTAATGAGAAGGTTGCCACCAAATAAAGTTGAACAAAATCTTTCTGGTTTATTAAATTTATTACCTGAATTAACTGATGAATTACTACAACGTGTTGATCAACCTTTAAAAGAATCGAATGATGTTGAAACTGGTAGAAAATATTTACAATGTGACTATAATAGAGATGGTGATTCCTATCGATCACCATGGAGTAATAAATATGATCCACCATTAGATGATGGATTTTTACCAGCAGAAAAATTAAGATCAATGGAAATAGAGATGAATGAATTATTTGATGCTTATAGGGAACTATATTATGAAGGTGGAACTTCGTCTGTTTATCTATGGGAATTAGCTGGTGGTTTTGCAGGATGTTTTTTAATCAAAAAAAATGTTGAAAATAATGAATTTGTAAAAACTGGAACATGGGACTCTATTCATGTTGTTGAATGCAAAGAAGATAGTACTGGTAAAAATGCTACATATAAATTAACTACAACAGTCATGTTAAATATGAATGTTGATAAATCTGAAATTGGAAATAGTAATATGTCTGGATCATTAACTAGACAAGCTGAAATAACTAGTCCTATAAATGAAATTAAAACTCATTTTAGTAATATTGGTAAAATGATTGAAGATATGGAAATTGATATAAGGTCAAATATTCATGAATTATATATATTAAAAACAAGAGAAATCGTCAATTCTATACGCACAGTTAAGGATGGACCTAGTCAAACAGCTAATCATGTCATGAATTTAAATAATGCTGTCATGAATCATGGTAAAAATAGAAAATTTGATAGTGAAACAGCTGAAGTATAAATTTACAATAATAAAACCATATGTACATTTTTTACAAATTAATTCATATATATTTAGCTAACATAATCCTATGCACCTTTTGAAGTACTCGATTAATCTATCAAACATTTCTACTAGATTATCTATAATTGTCTCAAAAATATTTTTTTCAATTATTACTTCTTTATTCTTTTCATTTTGAAATTCTAAAAATGAAACTATTAATTGTGTACGATTATTAAGTTCCACATTTGTAATTTTTCCATCATATAAAAGTGATTTTAAATTAGATATTCCCTTCTCTAATTCTATAGTATCATCTTCATCTAAATCTAATTCTTCTATATCTTTATCGGATAATGGATGTTTATCCTCTTGATATCCATGTAATGCTTTCATTCCGTGTAAAGGATTAGGATTTTGGTAGATTTAAGTTTGGTCACTATAACTACCTGTCTGAATTAATACGTGTATTTGTCATAGTAATAATAATTTTCCCCGATCGAAACAAGGTACTACCACTACCTTATATATTGGTCTCAAATTTATACACAGGCAATCTCACCAGTGCAACTGCTCTAACTGTAATTGGATATAAAATTAGTAAATCCTGGAAATGTGGTCCTCAAGGGATTAAGCGGATTAAGGATATAGGCAAGGGACCAGCAATACTTTATGATATAATTATTATACATGCAGGTTTCTGATGTACATTTCTACTTATTGTGTAGAAATTTATATCGATAGAGTGAAAACTTTTTGTTAAAACGGGTTCTCGGTTCCCGGGTTCCGGTATGGGTATGTCCCAAGCAGGAGTTCCATGCACTACCACAGTGACTCATCACCGGAAAGTCAATAGATCAGCGAAATAAACTAAAACAGGCGAAGCATACAATATGAAGTTGTTAATACTTGCCTGTGTAATTCTTTGCATTGTGCGTTCCAACACATTTGAAGTAAGGAAAAATACTGTCGCCTCAGCGATATTATTGAATGCTTCCAAGCGAACAATATTTGCGGCGGGTCAAGGATTTGATACCAGTAAATCATCGAATAGAAAACATATGCGAGTTGATAAAGATGATTCAATTGAGCAGTTAGAATCTGCTGTGAAATATAAAAAGCCTGTACATAAATTACGATATGATACTTATCACAATAAGAAAGATTTAATTGATGAACTTGAGATACCTAGAAAATATAGTTTAAATGCAAATTATATGAAAAAAACGGTCGTAAATGCTGAAAATGCTTGGACTATCCAATTGAAAAGCAATCTATTAAATACAGAAGCTAAAGATGACAAATACAGTGAAAAAAATAATATTTATGAGGACCATGTTGTACATTCAACAGAAAAACGATCATATGGACTAAGTGCTAACTACAAAAAGTCTTCACCTGTTGCTGTGAATACTGTGACTACCGAGATCAAGTCGTTCTCTCCTGCTGCTGAAGTAAGTAATGTTGAAAGTAATAAACCAAAACGATCATATGGACTAAGTTCTAACTACAAAAAGTCTTCACCTGTTGCTGTGAATACTGTGACTACCGAGATCAAGTCGTTCTCTCCTGCTGCTGAAGTAAGTAATGT
>JACCDO011103183.1_pt1 | contig 18800 bp, 18 predicted proteins | sample 7446101 | NCBI WGS metagenome assembly JACCDO01 (sample SAMN15323440, study PRJNA562643) | freshwater metagenome | isolation source: river surface water | place: USA:Blue River Watershed | collected 2017-08-16 | reverse complement strand
TTCTTTTCAGATTTTACTTTTTCAACTTTAGGCTTTTTCTCTTTTACTTCCTTTTCATCAGAAGTACTAGAAGATTTAGTAACCTTATACTGTTCCATTTCAGACTTATATCTGTCACTATCTTCCTTTGCAAGAGAATCATAATAAGCAACCTTTTCAGGATTGCTTTCCTTTAAATTTTTCCACATTTCTCCTAAAACACTAATTACACCTTTAGCAGAAATACCAACATTTTCTTGTTTTACTCTTTCTCTATTTTCATCACAAAACCATAAATATCCAGATTTTCCTCTCTTAGGTTTATTTTTATCCTTAGAAGCCTTTTTGCCAACTAATCTTTCTAAAGTATTTTGAGTTTTTTCTGACGACCATAAATCAAGGAACTCTTCCTTATCCTTATTTGTTTTAATGAAATCAACTACGAATTTACTAATATTTTCAATATTTTTAGCCATTTTATCTAATAAAATCTATTTTCTTAAATTATTTTATAGAAAATAATAATTATTCTTAATTAAGTCATATATTATTTTAATATAGTTATATTAAAATACACATTAATTAATTTTTGACTATTCACGTTTTATAGTATAGATATTATATATTAATAAATTATATAATAAATTTTATTTAAAGTTTAAACTATCAGCTTCATTTATATTTTCGGTTTTACAATTATATTTTATATCGAAAGGATTTATTTTATCTAATTTAATTATATTAATAACCTGATCTTTTGTTACGTATGAATTATAAAAATTTAATAACTTATCTTTACATGAAAAATAATATATCTTATTATCAACACTGTTTTCACAATGTATCATTAATATATATTTAGGATTAGTTATATGCTCATAATCTTTATATATACAACTACTATTATTAACAATATTTACTATATCTGTATAATACTGCTTTAATACATCGATTATAACTTGACTTTCATCATTTTGTAATGCCATTATTAATTCATATTTAGCTTTTTCTATATATTCCATTTTTATGAAAAAACCTATATATTTAAATTTTGTTAATTCGTTATTGAATTATTGACCATATATTTATAATAATAATTATCATAGGAGAAAAACATATTTAATAATTATATATTAAATTATAAAATATAATGGAAAAGTTTGATAAACTTATTAAAATAGTATTAGTTGGAGACGCTTTTAGCGGTAAAACTACATTTACAAAAAGAATATGTTATGATGAAAAAGATATAAACTATGATTCAACTATAGGTACAGATATTGGCCTAATGTTTATGAATCATAATGACACTTATTATAAAGTGCAATTTTATGATACTACAGGTCATTTAAAATTTATTCAGATAATTAGATGTTATTATAAAGGTTGTGATGCATGTATTTTATTTTTCGATATTACAAATAAGAATTCTTTTGAAAATATTAAATTCTGGTTACGTGATATTGAAGAAAATATAGACGAAAAATCACCTTTAATACAAAATAAAATTTTAATAGGGTGTAAATCTGATATAAGATATACTTCCCATAATTTTGTAACTTATGAGGAAGCAAGATCTCTTGCTGATAATTTTGGATTAAAATATTACGAAATTTCATCACTTAATGATGATATAATTGAACTTAAAAAAATTATACGTAATATAATCGATGAAATTGATATATATAAATCAAAATACAACCTAAAAGATAATAATAAGTCTAAAGAAAGATATAGATGTTGTAATCTATCTAATTGTACAATTTCCTAAATAAAAATGATTTTTTAGTACATAATTACACTATTTTTACGACAGTATGTACAAAAATACTTGTGTTTATGAGAATAATAATATTCAAGATCAATTTTTACACGAGAGAATACTTTTAGATAAATTACATTCCGAGCTTAATGTTCCACCTGAAAAGAGGTTTACATGGGAAGAATTATATATAGAAAATCCATTTTTATCAAACCAAATACATGATTATGTAAACATGAAAAAAGAACAAGATAGAAAACAATCTTATCAAATTATAGGTAATGATTATAGATTAAGATCATATTTATCATATACTAAACTATGTAATTCAGTTAAGAATAATACAATCTGCCCGCATGGTAACAATTGCAGATTTGCACATTCAATAGATGAATTACAAATAAGTACTTGTGCGTTTGGAAATAATTGCAAATTTATATATTATAATGGAATATACCATAATAGATGTTCTAAAATTTGCAACCATATTCATCCATTTGAAACATTTGAGAATTTTAAAGCTAGATGCGATATGTAAATTATGGGTTTAATCATTATTAAATAAATTATATTACTTTAATAGTAATACAATTTTTGATTTAAGGTAATACTTTTAAATACCAACAAAATGAAAAACAATTTAGAATTAGATAGTATTACTTTTGGTAAATATAAAAATAAAAATCTGAAAGATCTAATTAAAGACAGAAAATATTCGTTATGGTTAGTTGATCAACCTTGGTTTAAAGAAAATTATGAATATTTATATAATAGAATTATTGAATACAAACCATTAGAATACTTTATAGATAGTAATATAAATGAATCAGATAATTTTATTGATACATATAAATTTTTTAATTTAAAAAATATTAAAAATATAGATTTAGACTTAACCGACGATGAAAAAACATGCTACAAATTTTATTATAAAATGATAGGTATTCTAAAAGATAAAATCAAAGAACGTATAGAAAATTTAGAAAAAAATCCATATGACATAAAAGCACCTACAAAATGGTTACAAACGTTTGAAAATGATACTAAATTATCTCGTGATATGTTTAAAATTTTTTTAGGTTCATATGATTTACCTAATATTCCAAACATTATTGAAGACATTAAAAAAGAAGGTGGTATCAATTATAAAGCTACAAAAACATTTCATATTGCAAAAGAAAGATCAGGAAAACAAGAAAAGTTTTGGGAACATATTTTAAAAAATAAATATAATGAATTTATAGGAACTCAATTTAAGTTTGAAAATTGTATATTTGATTTTATCAATATAAATAGTAATACTATATATGAATGTAAATTAAACATAAAAGACTTTAATGAAGATCAATATAATAAATATGTTTTAACATTAGGAAAATATAATATAATTTATCTAATATCTGATGATTGTATAATAGATATTAAAAATAAACTAATATTAACAACTAATTATCGTAAATATTATACATATCAACTTAATATACCATTAATGCAAGATCCATCTAAATTTGATGAATTAATAATTGATTTCAATATTAAAGAAATAAAAGATATTAATCATTATACTTAAAAAAGTTAGAAAAGATATTATAACTATGATAAGGTTTTATACGATTATTTAAGATATAAACCATGTAATCTTCAAATGATTTACATATTAATATAACACCTATTCCAATATTACTATAAACTACACCTCTAAAAATAACTGTGTTAATCATGCTGGAAATATATTTTTTATTTTTTGTTCTATATACATTAATTACATTATTTAATTCAACAGAAACACCAATAATAAAGAACCCAAATATACATTTTTGTATTGATGTATGTGATATACTAATCATTTATTATAAATTAAAGTTGTTTTTAATTTATAATACATATAACGCCATAAAATTAAGTTATGATTATAATGAATTATATAACCTTGTCATTTGATCATCTTTTGGACAATTATTTTCATAAGCCCATTTAAATATATCTAAATTTGTAGGATAATTTTCAAGTGAACTATATAAAGTTGAAATATTCCATGGGCATTGCTTTTCTCTTAACCATTTTAAAACATCTAAATGACCATTTTCAGCTGCACATGTACACACCGTTTCATCCCACCATGGATATGATAAATCATTTTTTGCCAAATCATATAAATATTTTAAAATACGTATATATCCTCCAGACGCCGCATGTTGAAATATATATCTTCCGATTGGAAAGCGCTTTGACATCATCCATTTGAATATTTTTAAATTTCCACTATAACACACACCATACAAAGCAGACTCATCAAAAGAACAATCATGTTTATACAAAAATTTAATTATATCAATATCTCCACCTTCTCCAGCAGCTCTAAAAACATCATTATTTAAATTAGATAAATCATTATCCATCGTATACTTTGATAAATATTTTAACAGTTTAATATTATTAGTCTGACATATCTCATAAAATGTTTCAGAATAATTAACTTTATAATTATTTTGTATTAAATATTTTAATAATTTATAGTTTCCAAAACGAGCTGCAAATATAGGAATTTTTTTAGAATAAAATCTATGTGACTCTACCCACTTAAAATATGACAAATCATCTGAACAATATTCAACTATTGAATGTGAAAATGGTGGTCTTATTTTTATATGGTTCAGAAATACTAATTTTTTCAGTAAAATATTAGTACTTTTACACATTTCCAATAATGGTAAAAGATTCCTTTCATCTAAAAAAGAAAAAATGAAAGCTAATACATATTCATCAAATGATTCAATAAGAGACATATTCTATTTTTATACATGTTATTTTATGTATAAAAATCAATTTTTTTACATATTTTTATATTTTTTACCAATTAAAACAACTATAACGGTAATTAAAGGTCCTCCAAAACCTAATAAACTTAAAATTCCTATAGCTTGTGCCCATACTGGAATTAACTCAAAATTTATAATTAAATAATAAGTAGCTGCTACCCATGTTATTATTACTACTAAAAAAGTAATTAAAAATATAGGAAGAGTTAATCCAAGTATAAACATATCACCTCCATAATTTTCAATAGGCTTATTATTAATATAAGCTTCTATTATATCTTTATTATTTTTATAAGCATTTATCATATTAGATAATGAATATTTTCCAATCATTTTTATTGAATTAAATATTAAATTAATTTAGGAAAAATATAATAATACATATAGTAATTAATTGTAATTTTATTGTAGGCATAATAGTATTACTCTTGTTAGGTATAGGATAAGTTTTAGGAGTAATTCGTGTAGTCATAGTTTGTGTAGTACGTAATTGTGTAGTTGGTACTTGAGTAACGGGTGGTTGTGTGATTGGTGGTTGAGTAAAAGGTGGTTGAGTAAAAGGTGGTTGGGTAATAGGTGGTTGGGTAACAGGTGGTTGAGTAATAGGTGGTTGGGTAATAGGTGGTGGTATACATGAATTTGAAAGTTTACCTATTAAAATACCTGATAAATCTCTATCAACATGATTATTATTTAAATGAACTTTATAACTATTAAAAAAACTAGTTAAAGATTGACCTCTTGCTTGATTTAATTTATTTGCACCCCCAGGATGATTATATCCTGTAATATCATATACATTATCATTTAGATAAGTATAACCATTAGTTTGTACATCGGTTAGAGTAAAACAATTTAAATTATTAGACTGTTGAGCGTCTTGTAAAGGTAACATCATCAAAATCATCGCAAATATTTTTTTAATCATTTTATAAATATATAAGATATTTTTAAAATCAAATTTATAGAAAAATTTAATTATTATTAATAATGGAAGATTTATGTAATAATTTTTTAAAAGATTCGAATGAGTTTAATGCGTATAAACTGCTTTACGAATTAAGAATTAATAATCTAAATAATTTAGGTGTAATGATCGGTAAAGAATTTCAAAAAATGTTCCCAAAATCATTTTATTTAATTTTAGAATATGCTAGATTATGGCAAAAAATAGACAAATATGTGTCGTATATGATTTATTCATATATATTAAGTTTTAAATCTTTATCTTATGATTCTTCAAATATGATTTTGAATGAACAAATTAAATTAATAGATGATAATATATTAAATCAGTTTACAGAATATAATCCTGATAAAATTAAACAAATTCAATTGAAGAAAAAAAATATTTTCCCACTTGTAACTTTAACTATAACTACTTGTAAACGTTTTGATTTATTTGAAAAAACTATTAATTCAGTATTAAACTGTTTTGATATTGATAAAATAGATTATTGGTTATGTATAGACGATAATAGTAGTACCGAAGACAGACAAAAAATGCAAAAATTATACCCATTTTTTGAGTTTTATTTTAAATATAGTAATGAAAAAGGACATGCAAAAAGTATGAATATAATTAAAAATAAAGTCACTACTCCATATATTTTACATTTAGAAGACGATTGGGTATTTTATAATAAGAAAAATTATATAAGTGATGCATTAGCTATACTTTATCAAGATAGTAAACATGGACAATGTTTATTTAATAAAAATTATGGAGAATTACCAGATGATTTATTTAAAATTAAAGGAGGTGATTTTAAAACTACAAATGATGGTTTAAGATTTTATTTACATGAATATGCAACAACAGAAGATGAAATTCAAAAATGGTCTGCCAAACATACGTCAGGATGTTCATGTTATTATTGGCCTCATTTTTCATTTAGACCGTCATTATTAAAAAGATCAGTAATTGAATCTATCGGAGAATATAATGAAAATTGTGAACATTTTGAAAGAGAATATGCTTATAGATATATTAATAAAGGGTTTATTTCAACTTTTTTTGAAGATAATAATTGTAAACATATTGGGAGGCTTACATCAGAAAGAAATGATATAAGCAAATTGAATGCATATGATTTAAATAATACAATACAATTTGAAAAGGTATCTAGTAATTTTAATAATATGGAAATAATTTTAATAAATTTACAAAGGAGACCTGATAGATTAGAAAAATTTAAAAAACAAATAGATAAATATTCACTTAATTTTACAATATTTTCAGCAATAGACGGTTATAAATTAAAACCAAATAGACAACTAAATAAAATATTCGAGAACAATGATTATAATATGAGAAAAGGTATAGTCGGATGTGCATTATCACATTTACAAATATGGATAGAATTAATAAAGTCTAATAAAGACTTTTATTTAATATTTGAAGATGATGTTACTATACAAGATAATTTTAAAACTAAATTAAGAAAAATATTAAATGATATAGATTACAAACAATATGATATATTATTTTTAGGACATCATTCTAAAATTAAAGATTTAAACAACGTGAATAATATTACTATTAAAAAATATAATTCAGTAGATAGTCTTAAAGAATCTTATGGTGGAGCTTTTTCGTATATTATAACTAAAAATGGTGCACAAAAAATGTTAGAATACATTAATACTTGTGGTATGCCAAATGCAATTGATACAATGCAACAAAAAGCAGCCGATTTTATTGATATATATTATATACAACCATCATTAGTTACATCAGATTGTCATTGTTTTAATAACAATATAGATACAGATATTCAAAAAGATATTAATTCAACTGTCTCTATGAACATAGAAAATATTATTACCGAAGAATTAATAAACTTAGAATCGTTTAATATACAATCTATAAAATCATATGATGAATTAATTAAATATATCCAAAATTTACATGAACACAATATATACTACAAAAATAATGATCAAAATGTTATTGAAAAACTTTTTATAATATGTAATATGTGTCTTAATAAAACTCATATATATTATACAATTGAGTCGAATATATTAATTATTCTAAACAAAAATGATTATAATAACTTTAAACCTACAATATATAATGAAAGACTCAAAAAATATAATAATTATGATATTTCAGATGCTATTGTTTATATTTAGAAAATAATTATTCTATTTTTGGGAAATTAAATTTTAATTTATCTAAATTAAAATTTTTATAAATAAGTATTCATACATTCTCAAAAATCATCTGAAAGTTCCCATGTCTTTTCAGCCTCACCTCCAGGTAGAGAATATTCCGATACACGAGCTTCAAAGAAATTAGTTTTTCCATCTAGACAAGCTGTTTTCATAAAATCAAATGGATTTTCAGTATTATATATTTTAGAAAACCCTAATTGAACTAATAGTCTATCAGCAACATATTTAATATATTCACGCATTAAATCAGAATTCATTCCAATTAATTTACATGGAAGACTTTCACAAATAAATTCTTCTTCAATTTCAACTGCTTCCCTAATAATTTCTTCAACTCTTTCTTGGGAAATTTTATTGTTAAGGTGTTTATACAGTAAAACTGCAAAATCTTGATGTAACCCTTCATCTCTAGCTATCAATTCATTACTTTTACCAAGTGCTTTAGTCATCTTATTTCTACTTTTTAACCAAAAAATTGCACAAAAACTTCCACTAAAAAATATACCTTCAACAATTGCAAATGCTACTATACGTTCTTCGAAATAATTATTATTGTTCATCCACTTTAATGCCCAGTTTGCTTTTTTAGATACACATGGTATAGTATCAATTGCATTAAATAATTCTTCTTTACGTTTTGGATCTTTTACATATGTTTCAATTAATAATGAATAAACTTGACTATGTACATTTTCTATCATACCCTGAAAACCATAAAAATTTCTTGCTTCTGGAGCAGTCACTTCTTTACAAAAATTTGTTACTAAATTCTCTAATACTATTCCATCAGCTCCTGCAAAAAAAGCTAAAATATGCTCTATAAAATATCTTTCATTATCACTCAATTTATTCCAATCATCTAAATCAGAATAATAATCTATCTCTCTTGCTATCCAAAACATACTTTCATGATTTGTATATGCATCTTGTAGATCAGGATATTTTAAAGGAAATTGTGTAAATCTAGAATTATCTTTATATAATAATGGTTCAGGTAATCTTTGTGACATTTATTTATTAAAAATAATAAATAAAATTATTTTTCAAATTTAAATTTCAATAACTTAAAATCTATATAATATCATCCATACATTTTATTTTTTATTTTTTTATTTCACACCTATAAATAAAAATGCATGATAATATAGATACTATAGATGCGGTAGATTCAGCTAAACGCACATCTAAACGAAGAAAAACTTTAAATAAAAGTAGAGGTTCTAAATCTAAAAAAACTGTTACACGAAAATATTCATTTAGAAGAAAATCGGTAAGAAAGTCTGCTAGAAGAAAGTCTGTTAGAAGAAAGTCATCTAGAAAGTCTGCTAGAAAGTCTAGAAAGTCATCTAGAAAGTCTGCTAGAAAGTCTAGAAAGTCTGCTAGAAAGTCTAGAAAGTCATCTAGAAAGTCTGCTAGAAAGTCTGCTAGAAAGTCTAGAAAGTCTGTAAGAAAATCAAGAAAATCGGTAAGAAAGTCTGCTAGAAAATCAAGAAAAATAAAAAGACGTGCTGATGGATGTTGGGATAAAGGTATGGATGGATGTTGGGATAAAGGTATGGATGGATGTTGGGATAAAGGTATGGATGAAATATCTAGTAGAAGAAAGTCTGCCGCTAAACGAAAGTCTGCTGCTAAAAGAAAGTCTACTAGAAAGTCTGCCGCTAAAAGAAAGTCTGCCTCTAAAAGAAAGTCTGCCGCTAAAAGAAAGTCTGTCGCTAAAAGAAAGTCTACTAGAAAGTCTACTAGAAAGTCTGCCGCTAAAAGAAAATCTGCCGCTAAAAGAAAATCTGCCGCTAAAAGAAAGTCTGCTGCTAAAAGAAAATCTGCCGCTAAAAGAAAGTCTGCTGCTAAAAGAAAGTCTACTAGAAAGTCTACTAGAAAATCTGCTAGAAGAAAGTCTGCTAGAAGAAAGTCTGCTAGAAGAAAGTCTGCTAGAAAGGCAGTACAAAACATCGGAATGATTTTAAAACAAGCAAAAAAAGAAAGTGGTGAAATTATGGCTCAAAATATTCAAAAGAAAGTACAAAAATTACTTAGCCAACCAATAATTTCTCCTGTTGTCACTCCTGTTGTGACTCCTGTTGAAACTGTTGTATCAGAACCTATAATAATAAAAGAAATACCTGAACAAGTAGTACCATTTAAGCCATCTGGTACTAGTTTATTGGATTTACCTAAATTACGTGAAGAACTTTTAAAAGAGAAAAAATTAAAATCAGCAGTTGAAAGAGAATTACCTTCTGTTACAAAGTGTCAAGTAATTCAAGATTGGTTAAATTCTTTACCAAGTCAAAAAGTAATTAAAAAATCTGATTACGATAAATTTGTTGAATCTGAAAAGAAAAATACAACTTATGGTGTATCAGAAAAAGATATTAAATTTTGCTTAAAACATCTAGGTGCTGCTATTGTTGCTGATAAAGAATTACTTAAATGTAATGTACTAGTTAAAAACTGGGCTAGTAGTGTTGAGGCTTCAAATAAACCTAGCTATGAAGAATATACAAAATTTATTGAAGGTCAAAGTAATTTAAAGGGTGGTCTTTCAGAAGGTGATATTAATTTATGTTTAAATTATTTAAATGTAAAAATAACTCCACCTGGTGTACTTGAATCTAAACCAGTTGTTACTACTGCTATTTTCCCTGAAAGTAAAACTGTATCAGCACCTATAATAATTATGGAAGATCCTGTTTTAAAAAGATGTGATATTCATGTTAAAACTTGGTTAGATACAATAAAAGATAAAACAAAACCATCATATGCAGAATATTCGAAATTTGTTGAAGCTCAATCTAAATTACCTGATGGATTACATGAAGATGATATTAAATTTTGTTTAACTTACTTAAATGCTATAGCTCCCGAAATTAAAACTGCTTTAACTATCGAAGAAGAAGCTAAAGAATATGTTAAAGCAATTAAATATTTTAATGAAAAACAAAAAGATATTAAAAAATTATTACCTAAGTATTTTAATGAAAAAACAAAAGGTCTTGAAGGTTTAAGTGACAAACAAAAAACAATATTTGTTTATAAAGCAGAATTATTAAAAGATTTAAAAATAAACAAAAAACTTAGAAAATTTCAAGATAAGTTAAAAGAAATTAAGAAACAAGAAAAAGACAAACAATATAATGAAGCTTTTAAATTCTTTAGTAGAGTATTATCGGCAATGTCACAAGATGAATTAAATAAATACGATTCTTTAAATAAATTAGGACCATTACCATCTAGCGGTGAAGAAAGAATGGTAAAATTAAAAGAATATGTGAAAGAATTCGTTAATGATCTAGTTAAACAATATTCCGATGAAGATATTGAAGCTTTTAATAAAATGGATAATGAAGATAAAGTCATTACTATTTATGAAAATGAATTATCTGATTTATTTGATGTTTCAGAAAGTAAACTTGAAAAAGCATTAAAATGGTATGATACTGTTAGATGGCATGGTACATTTGGAACTGGTGGTGGAGATAAAGATCAACAAACTATTGAATGGTGGTACAAAAATAAAGTTTTACCTAAATATTCTGATTCATATATTGTTCAAGCTATTAATAGTTCTAAATTATCACGTCAAGAAAAAGATAAATTATTATATTATTGGACATATAAATTAGAAAAAGATAGCTATAGAGCATCTGAAAGACGTAATAGAGCGATAAAATATTTAGCTGGTGCTTTAGTTTTAACTGGTTTATTAGCAGGTGCATATAGTACAATGGGTGGAGTAAGCGGAGTACCTTCAGGTGCACCTACATCAAATATTACAACATTAACAACTGTTGAACCTATAGGCAATGTAGTTTCGGCAACTGCAACACCATTTGGATCTAGTAATATAACATTTGATCCAATTATATATGAACCAGCATTAGCTAGAGGAAATATGACAGTTACACCAACAGAATATTTACCTGGTATCGGAGGATATTTACCTGCACCATCTTCTACTATAGATGTTAATTTATTAGAATCTGCAGGTTTACCATTATTACCTGCTCCACCTAATCCAATGTCAAGACCTTATGAACAACCATTATTACCTGCACCATCAGGTAGTGGTAAAGAAGTAGACTTTCCAAAATTACTAGGATTACCTGCTCCACCTAATCCAATGTCAAGACCTTATCAACAACCATTATTACCTGCACCACGAGTACCTGAATTTGTAATTAGTGGAAATATTAAAAGTTGACGGGACAGTCCAGGAGTAAAAATTCAAACCATATCTGAATATTTTAAAAATCCAAGTAGTAAAGAAAATGATAAAGTTTTTGTAATTATTCCTGGACACATATCAGTAAAAACTAATAAATATGTAGAAGAAAATTATATTCCTTTAGATAAATTTATTAAAGCAGGAGTAGAACAAAACATTTGGGGAGATTTTAAAGATAAAGGAGTTCTAGAAAGTAGTGTAAACACTCTTAAAGTTATTACAATGTAAAATGTTTTTGATAATTTATAATTAAGATAATTATAAATTATTATTTATGCGGAACAGTTTAAACATCCTTCTTCATCAGTTGTTTGATTACTCTTTTCTTTTTCAAATTTCTTTTCTTTCTCTATATCTAATCCAAATCTTTGACTACTCAAAGCTGGTTTTGTTCTAATATAGTAACTTCCTGTTTTAAGACCTAATTTCCAACCTGTAAAATGTGCATTAAGTAATTTATTAAAATCAGGTTTTTCAAACCATAAATTTAATGATTGAGATTGACATACAAAAGGTCCTCGTTGTGCACTCATCATAATTAAATTCTTTTGAGATATTTCCCATACAGTTTTATAAATTTCTTTTAAAAATGATGGAAAATCTTTTAAATTTTGAACCGAACCTCTATCATAAATAATTCTATCTTTTGTATCTTCATTCCACAAATCTAAACTAACTAAATCATTAACAAGATGTTGATTTACTACAGTAAATTCTCCTGCCAACGTTCTTCTTGTATAAATATTTGATGTATATGGTTCGAAGCACTCGTTATTTTTCATAATTTGAGATGTTGAAGCAGTAGGCATTAATGCAATCAATAAACTATTCATAACACCAAATTTCATTACATCGGTTCTTAACGACTCCCAATTCCACATTCCAGATAAATCATCATAATTTATACCCCATAAATCAAACTGAAATTTACCTTCTGATAAAGGGGAACCATTAAATGTTGAATATGGACCATGAATTTTTGCTAAATCAAGTGAAGATGTCATGGCACCATAATACATTGTTTCAAAAATATGTTTATTAATTATCATAGATGAGTCAGAATCAAAAGGAAGCTTTAGTAACATAAATAAATCTGCTAATCCTTGTACACCAATCCCAATAGGTCTATGTCTTAAATTAGATACCCTTGTTTTTTCGATTGGGTAATAGTTAATATCAATAATTTTATTTAAATTAATAGTAAGATCATATGATAATTGTTTTAATTTATTATAATTAATTCTTGGCTTTAGAACATTCCAATTATCAGTATAACCTCCTAAATATTTAATATCATCATTCAATACTGAAAATAATTGCGGAACTGTTTCAAATGGTTTACTAAGTTTAGACAATTCTTTTTTATTTCCTTTTTCAATAGCTTTTTGTCTATATTCTTCTGCTTGAATATTATCTATTTCATCAAAATTAATATTTAGATCTTTTAATAATTTTTTTAGTAATTTACAATAAGTACAATCATAAGATGAAAATAACTTTAATCTACTTTCATTACTAAAGTAATATTTGGTTATTTGTTTATAATCATTTTCAATAAGATTAAACCATTTATCATAATTTTTATTTGGAGTTTCAAGAATAGATGGTAAACAAATACTTGCCAAATTACAAACTGATGTTTCGTCTTTATTTGACACTTCAACAATTTCAGCACAGAGGTTACTTGACTTTATGGTTCCAATATTTTTTTGATTAGATTTATGATTTGCTGCATCTTTATACAGCATATAAGGAGTACCAGTTTCTATTTGAGAAGTAATTATAGATTCCCAAACATCTCTTGCCTTAATTTTTTTATTATATTTATTTTCACTAACATATTTATTATACAAAGAAACAAAATCGTCACCATAACATTCGTTTAAACCTGGACATTTATCAGGACACATTAAATACCAATCATCATTTTTTTGAACTTTTTCCATAAATAAATCAGGGATCCATAAAGCATAAAATAAATCTCTAGCTCTCTCATCTTCTGCGCCTTGGTTTCTCTTTGCGTTTAAAAAATCAAAAATATCGGCATGCCATGGTTCAAGATACATTGCAAATGAACCAAGACGTTTACCACCCTGATTGAATTGTCTTGCAATACTATTAAAAGTTTTAAGTAATGGAATTAAACCGTCAGATAAACCACCTGTTTTTCTAATATATGATCCTTTTGATCTAATATTAGAAATATGAACACCAATTCCACCCGCCCATTTAGAAATTAATCCACAATCTTTATATGTTTCAAAAATTCCTTCAATTGAATCATCAATTGCTGATAAAAAACATGATGCAAGTTGATTTCTTGGACCTCCTGCATTAAATAAAGTTGGTGTTGCATGTGTATATTCTTTTAGTGATAAACAATTATATGTTTTTTCCACATTTTCTAAATCTTCTCCATGAATACCAATAGCTACACGCATAAACAAGTGTTGAGGTCTTTCAATTATTTTTTTACCATTTGGAGTATTTATTTTTAAAAGATATGATCTTTCAAGTGTTTTAAATCCAAAAAAATCTAATAAATAATCTCTTTCCATGTCTATCATATTTTGTATTTGAGATTCGTATTTTGTTGCTACTCTTAATAAATCATCACTAATTAATGGAGATTTAATACCATTAATATCAATATTATTTTCTAATGTTTTTACAACTTCAAGAAAGTTTTCTTTGGTATTTTTTTGATGATTGCTTACAACAATACGTGATGCTACAACACTATATTCAGGATTATCAGTTACCATTCCCATACATATATCAGATGCTAAAATATCTAATTCTGTCGTTGTAATACCAGGATAAATTCTACTACAAATTTTTTGTGTAATTATAATAGGATCTATACTTTCAATATCTTTTGTTAAATTATGTATACGTCTTGTAATCTTATCAAATTGAACGCTTTCTTTAATTCCATCTCTTTTAATGACATACATTTTATATTAAAAAGATAATATTTTAAATAAAAATCAAATATATTTTATGATAATAAAATTTTAAAATTCGCTTTTAACAAAATAGGCATTTAATTCTGTATTCTTTAATAGTTCTAACATTATTTTACATATATTAGAATGTTTTTCGATAGATTCTACTTTAGAATAACCAAATCTATTGTAATATACATACATTGAATTTAATTTATTATTTTGACTTATATTTCCTTTAGTATCTGGTAATAAAATAATTAAACCATCTTCATTTACCTTAAAAATAGATACATCTTCATACAAATTTTTTCTTTTTTTATCAAATTGATTACAATTTCTTATCATAAATACATTCCAAAATGCAATAGGATGTATTAAACTTGGATAAAAATCTAAATATTTTTTAATTGTATCCTTACTATATATTTTATCTTGTATTATTGGTGTAGAAATAAGTTTTTCAAAAAACTTATTTTCATAGCTCATTTATTATTAATAAAATAAAAAATGATATCGATACAATTTACGATGATACTGTATTACCTGAAAAACCCGATTCAAGACTTCAAATTAGTGCTACTTTTAGTTTACGTAGACTTGTTTAAATTTTATAACATTTTGTTATAAAATATTAATAAAGTTATATTTATATTATATTATTATAACATCTTCTGTTCCAATTCTTATCTATCCATTTAACCATTCATATATTGTTCGTTGTTATTCCTGAAGAAGCAACACCTGCTGGTGATGATACCATTGAATAAGCAGCACCTGATGGTGATGTTACCATTGAAGAAGCAGCACCTGATGGTGATGATGTAGAAGGCATTTTAGTTTGGTGATATTTTTTTACACATCTAAAATAAAAATTCAAATTTTTTCGTGACTTTCAATTCTTTATTCAATATCCACGCAAATCCAGTAGTCACTATTGTAAATATATTCTTTGTTCTTACATACAATTTTTCCAAATTCTCCAGAATCTCCATTAAAATAAGGTATCATAAATCTTAATACTTTTTTCTCTAACCCCGCGCGCAACAACGAATCTTCTTCCAAATTATAAATAGTTATTGTACCATAATGTTTCATCACATCATCGTAATGATGTCTGTAATCTTCTAAAATTTTTATTAACTTTTTTTCATTCACTATTCGTTTTATAGTGATGTCATTGCCATTGATAACGACATCCTGTAAAAACAGTAATTTCATTTTTTGCACTAGAGAAATATTGCATAGAACATCAGATATTTCAGATTTGGAAGAATTTTTAAATATACTCATTAATATATGAAATCTGATTTTATTTAGCGGATATTAAAATAAATTCAATTTCAAATTTACTTAAAACTATTCTTCATCGATTAAACCAATTAAAAATTGAATTATTTTATTATGTATTACCTCTATTTATTTACAGTGGTAACCATGGATTATAATAGAACGAATTTCTTATCAATGAATAAGACTAACAAACACATTTTTATAAAAAATACAATAAATAGTATTGTAAAAGAACTACATAATAATGAGTTAAATGATTTTAACAAAGAACATGTACAAATCTATTATTTATATAGCGATGGTACAATAGCATCTGAAAAATGTGGTAGTGATTATACAAAACAAATTGAGTTTAATATTATTAAAGGAGAGTGTATAAGACCATGTACATATTTTAAATTTCCAGTTGAATCTAATATGTTTGATTATACTTATTCAATTATGTCAAAAGAAAATTGTTATAAAGTTAGAAATTTAATGGATGAGTTATTACTGGAAATATAATTAATCTTTTTACCAATAACTGTATTAATAAAAAAAGTAAAATATTGTATATTTTACTTTTAAATAAATGAGAAGATCTAATAGAAAAAAAAGATCAAATAGTTCAATTAACTACCCCCTTAAATCTATTAAGAGATTAGTTAAAACATCCGAAAACAGGGTTAGAAAATCTGTAAAAAAATCTAGAAGGGTTGTTAGAAAATCTGTTAAAAAATCTAGAAGGGTTGTTAGAAAATCTGTAAAAAAATCTAGACATGTTGTTAGAAAATCTGTAAAAAAATCTAGACGTGTTGTTAGGAAATCTGTAAAAAGATCTAGACGTGTTGTTAGAAAATCTCTAACAAAATCTAGAAGAAAATATAAAAGAAAACAAGCTGATGGAGTAATTGAAATTGTAGAAGCAAGTGAACCTGAAGAATCAGAGGGTGAAATATTTTATACAGCTCCAACTTATTATACAGATGTTATTATTGTTCCATTTGAAAACCAAGTACAAAACCTTCCAGAAGTATCTAAATTTTTTAAAATGAAAAAACAGCCGATACCTTTACAAGCAATTAAAAATAAAATGTTATCAGAAAATATAAATCCAGATATAATAGATTTAGACCCAGATGGTCCTTTAACAATACCATTACGTCCAGTAATAGTTGAAAAACCAAAAACAGTTACAGAGAAAAAAACATTTTTTTTAGACAATATAAAAGAAACTGAATTTTGGAAAAAATCTTTGAAAAATTTAATAAATCAAGATGATTTTAAAAAGAAATTCATTACTAAAAATACTAATAATATTAAAGATACTATAGTTAAAAAAGTTGAAACAACTGAAACCAAAATTAAACCTATATTATCAATGGATTCTAAAGTAAGGCAGGCTACTGAAATTACGTATAGAAAATTAATTAATATGTTGCCAAAAACCATGAATGTTAATGAAAAACATGATTATATTATAAATATTTTTAATAAAAAATCTTCTGATATATCTGATAATGATTTTGCTATATTATATCTAATTCCTGATTTTATACCTAATAAAAAAGATGACTTAGAAAAATATAAATTAGATTTTGAAAATAATAATGCATTGTTAAAGGATAATAAGGTCTTAGATTTCGAAAAACTAATAAAACGTATACTTGATACTAAACAATTATATGAAAAAATTGAAATGTATAAATTTAAAATAGAAGGGACAATTAGTCTTAATGATATTAATAAAAATATACAAAAAATTATAAATATTATGAATATATATAAAGAAAACACATTATTTCATACTATATTAGGAGTTTTAAAAGAATTTATTAATTTAGGAGGTCATAAAGGAGGTTTTTCGTTACTAGCATTGCCTAATTTGGTAACTTTTAAAAGTCAAGATAAAAAATCTATATTACTTGACTATTTAATCGATATAATTATAAATAAACATACATATAATCAAAAAGAATTAGATGACTTAGAAAGTATTAAATTGATAATCAATCTAAGTATTCCAGAGTTTGAAAAAGTTATTCAAAAATCTGAAAAATTTAATAATGATGTTGTCAAAAATATTGATAACGAAATTTATTTAAATATGCAAACAAATATTGAACAAAGTAAATCCATGTTAGAATTATTAAAAGTATCTTTTAATGACTTATTAGCATTTTACGGAGAAAATACAACCGATATAGATATTGCAACCTATGTAAAAAACTTAAACAGTTTTATAACTAGTTTTGCACCTAAATTTAAATCTGAATACATTAAAAAGCAAAAAAGAGAAAAGTTAGAAGAACAAAAAAGTAAAAAAATATTAAAGTCGATACCATCATCATCATCTATTAGTAGTATAGAAAGTGAATCATCTATTGGGTCTATAAATAGTGTTTAAAATATATATAAGATATCTTATATATATTATATATATTTTAAGTTGTTAATGACGCTAATTCCTTCTTAAAACTTGTATTATCATCATTCATTTTCATTATACTTTGTTGAGGATTAATCATTATATCAAATTTGTCCATAATTATAGTAAACATATTTAAGCAAAAACCTTAAAATTTAAGATTTTATATTAAAATTTAAGAAAC
>JACCDO010100634.1_pt1 | contig 18801 bp, 15 predicted proteins | sample 7446101 | NCBI WGS metagenome assembly JACCDO01 (sample SAMN15323440, study PRJNA562643) | freshwater metagenome | isolation source: river surface water | place: USA:Blue River Watershed | collected 2017-08-16 | reverse complement strand
TAATATTTTCACTTTTCCCTTCTTTAGTTTCATTTACCCAACTACGGAAAGAGTTATATAACATTCTTACATTATTATTAATCAGTCTCCCTTCATAAACCAAATATATTATCCATTTAACATATAATGGTGCATTCATTTTTTTCATTTCAATATAAGCATTAGTTAATGGAATTGAATTTTGATATTGAATTGGAGTTTCATATATTTTAATCATATATCTTAAATAATAATAAAATGACCATTTAACAATAGGATTATCCATGTGGTTTACTAATTCCTCAAAATATTTAGTGTTTCCTCTTTTTTCTTTGTCAGCATCAAATACAGCAATTCTTCTATTTCCACTTCCAATAGGTAATGCATTTCTATTGTTTGTTGTAAACACATATCTTGCATAATCTTGAACATCATATTGAGATACACCTTTTTTGTTTATATTTTTTTTATTACTAGTTATTAATGAATTTAATATATCTAAGTTAACATGATTATCTTTTGAATTTGCTTCTTCAACTAAAATTAATAATTTCCCTTCAAATTGTGAGTTAAAATTACCATATAATGTTTTATTATCTCCAACTACATAAAAATATTTTTCTCCCAATAAATCTTTTCCAACTCTTTCAAAAAATACATTTTTACCTGTTCCACCGCATATTTGTAAAAGTCCAGATTGGTCTCTTATCAATGGAGCTACTCCGCTTTTAACACTTGGTTGTTGAAAAATATTTGCTAACCATGTACATAACCATTTAGAATTTCCACTTGTAATTAAATTCATATGATATATTATTGGTTCTATATTTTTTAATATTTCTTCTTCTGACAATGGTGTATCTGGTCTATATTTTTCACCTTCAAAACCTTTAAATAAATTATATGTTGTAGAAGGACATTTTTCAATATCAGGAATAAAATCTATTTCTTCATAATTTTGTCTTTCTGGATCTTCTAACCACTCGTTATAAAAATATTTTTTTATTTTTTTATTATGATCAAATTCATGATCTTCTGTCCAATTTAACTGTTTATATTTATTTTGAGCGTCGGAATTACTTAAAAAATGTAATTTATCACCAACAACATGAACTAATTTTCCCTGTAATAAAAAATGATTTTTTTCAAATTCGTCCTTAAATTTAAAATATGGTGATTTTTCTCCTGTTATTTTTTTTACTTCATAAGAATGTTTTATTGGTTTTATTGCTAGTTTCATATTTGTATTAAACCTAATATTAACAGCAATTTCACATTTTTTTATTAATTTTTCAGGAAAATTTTCCTCGTCATTTAATTTTTCAACTAATCCTCCATCATGAATATATACACCCATATATCTACCATTTTTTTCTAAATACCATGCTAAAAATAATAAATGTTCTCTTTCATAAGTTTGAAAAATTAAAGCTAATAATGAAAATTTAGGATTGTTTTTCTTATTTATTGCTATATTTTCTTTTCCTGTTTTTAATTTATGAAACTGTTCATTATCAACCCATACTGTTTTTGCCAATAAATCAAATTGTTTACTTAAATCAAATAAAAATTCATTAACTTCATTACTTATAGGTATTCCTCCATTTGTCACTTCTGGATAATCTTCTTTGTATAATTTTATATTTCCACCATATGCTACTCTTAAAAAAGCTATTTTAGCAACCCATCTATCTGGATGTGCTTTTTTTAACCACTCATCTCTATTATTAACATAGTCTAGAATCTTATCATGTGGTAAACCTTTTTCAATACATATTTTTATAGCTATTCTATAATGACAATTTTCAAAATCTAAATCCCAATAAAATTTTTGTGTTAATGGATTTCTAATATCAAATCTCATTGTACCTATACCACATTCTGGATATATTCTTCCTAATCTTAACTCTTCACATCCCTTTCCAAATTTATAAGTCACTGTTGCTAAAGAACCGCTTTCTCTTCTTTCTTTAAAATATTTTTTTAAATAAATTCTATCAATGCTATTAAAATCTTCATTTTTAACTATTGACATATAAATTTCTTCATCAAATCTTTCTTTTTTTGTAAAATCTAACGATTCATGATAACCTTTTATAGATTCTTTTATTTGATTTATTTCTTCTTCTGAAAAATTTTCCATTTTTTTTTTTTTAATTCGTATCTATATATACTAATTAAAATTTTCTTTATATTCAAATTTATTTTTAATTATTTTTATTTTAATTATTTTATTTATTTTTTATTTAATTTTTTTTTTGCATAATTTTCCCTATTCTTTGCTTTAATCATTTCTCTAAATTCTTCATCATTAGCATATCTTTCGCTGTATTTAGTTCTTCTTTTTTCATTAATTTTATCTTTATTTTTTTGAACATAATTATCATGTGCTTTTTTATAATAATCATATGTTTTATTATTTTTTTCCATATATTTTATGATTATTGTTTCTTTATTTCCAGAATTACCTATTTTTTCTTGTGTTTCCTCATGTATTAAATTATAAAAATTTCCTCTTAATTCTATTAAATTTTGTTTACCTTCTTCATTCTGATTATTTTCAGTAGATGTCATTTTTATTCTATATATTATTATCTTATTTTTTTTAAGTAACCTAAAATTAATTTTAAAATATATGAAAATATATTTTAGAGGGTTTATTAAAATTTCGGAAGGTTTTTTAATTTTTTTCTCTTTTTTTTTAAAAAAAAAAAAATATTAAATTGATTTTTATTTTTTACATTTTATAAAAAAAAAGTCAAATATAGGTCAAACCCTCCGTACCTTCTGGTTTTATTTTATTACCTTATATTTTTATTTTTTATTATAATTAAATAATTACTTATCTTAATAGTAATAAAATATAAAAAGAGGGTTTAAAATAGACAAAATATAAAGTATCCGTTGATAATATAAATTATTTTAATTTTAAAATAATTATTTAATATGTATAATTAATAAATATAAAGGTCATAATAAAACTTTTTATCAATAAATAAAATTTGAAAATAATTTTATTAAGCTATTTATATTAAAAAAATATATAAAATACCATTAAAAATGAGTAACGTATCCAAAAAAAATAAGTCAGGATTAACCAAAGCCGAAAGAAAGGCGTATTGGGATAACCAAGAACGAGAAAAAAAGAAAGAATTCATGTTTGATTATTCTGAACATGATAAAAGTATTGGTAAATTTACAAAAGACTTCAGAAATTACTATGCATACGACCATACTACATTTGAGGCATTATCAATAGAAGAACAAAATGCAATTTTTGATACTTTTCCAGAAGAGTTTAAAAAGGCAGGTGTTGACCTATGTATAATATTTGATTCACAATATTGGATTACACTTGATACAGATGACTTTACATTTACCATACCTCATACTTTTGAAGATGGTCACATCAGAAATTATCGTCCCTATTATTCACAATGTAAAAATGATGAAGAAAAACAATTATTTGACATCCATATAGCTAGAGGAGAAAGGTCAAATCCAAAAATAATAATTTTTCATAAGGACCATCCTGATATAATTTATAGCCAAAAGATAAATATATGGGGAGATATATATTCAGATTATTATGTATTTATGATGGAAATTCGTCCAAATCGTATATATATAAATGATTGTGATGGAGTGAAAATATATGATTTTGAATTAAATCTTTTATATAAAAAACTAGATACAGAAGAGAATTCTTACCATTTTAATGTGGATAAAGATAATTGGAATCATTTATGGATTTGGAACATTAAGGAAGCAAAGGAAATGAAATATGAAAATTTGGAATCTATTAGTGAATTAATTGTAACGTAAAATAAAAATAAATTTTATGTATATAATAAAATAATAAAAAATGAAAAAAATTATATAAATAAGGCTAAAATACAAAATTTTAGTGAAATTATATCATTTTCAATAAATATATTTGTTTAAAGTTAAAATGGAGTATATAGTTGGTGAAGGAATTGAAGAATTTCAATCAATTTTAGAAAAAGATTATTTAAATGGACATCATATATGGAAAATTCAAGATTGGATACCGAAAAATATATTTATTCCAATGATAGGTTTACATGGTTTATTAACACAAGAAAAATCGGCATATTATATAAAAAAAAAGGGTTATATTAGTTTAAATGAATATGAATGGTGGTTATTTTCAAAAAACACATCGGAAACCCATATAGTTAAGAAATATATAGATAAAGTTGAATTATATGAGCCAGAAAATGAGATAAAGAAGTTGGAAAAAGAGAGATATTTGAAAAAAATTTGGAGTGGTTTATCAGAGAATAAAAATGCAATTTATCTATTAGAAAAGAATCTAGAGAAAATAGATTGGAAAAATTTATCAATAAATCCAAATGCATTAAAATTATTGGAAGACAATATTGACAAGATAGATTGGGATGCTTTATCACAAAATCCAAATCCAAAATGTTTGGATTTATTTAAAAAATATGATAAAATGGATGCTATAAATTGGTTAAATTTATCAAGTAATGAAGGTGCAATTCATATATTGGAAGAAAATCCAAATAAAATAGATTGGTCTGGGTTATCCCAAAATCGGTCTGCAATTCATTTGTTAGAAATGAATCCAGGCAAAATAAATTGGAAAACCTTACAATTTAATGCATCAGCAATGCATTTGATAGAGCAACATCTAGAAAAAATAGATATGTTAGGTATATCTTCAAATCCATCAGCAATTCATTTGTTAAAACAATATCATATAGAAAATGATAATTTACCATTAGAAGAAAAGCGTAAAATGTTTTGGGGGTTAATTATTCATAATCCAGGTATATTTGAATTAGATTATGATTTTCTCTTTCGAAGAATGAATATTATTCGTCAAGAACTGATAGCAAAAACATGGCATCCAAATCGTTTTCAAAGATGGTGTTTATCGATAGATGAATTACAAGATTTATATTGATTTTATATCTACGTAAATCTTATTTATAAAAAAATGAATATTTATTTTATTTTTTATTTATACAAGTAAAATTTATAAATAAAAAAATGAAAGATCTACATAATTTTGAACATCGATGGAAGTTGTTGGATTGGATTGATGGAAGTAAATTGGATTGGGATAGTTTATCACGAAACCCAAATTCTATGTATTTGTTAGAACAAAATATGGAAAAAATTTATTGGAGAGGGTTATCTTTAACTCCATCAGCATTCTATATACTTGAGCGTAATTTAGAAAAAATTGATTGGGGAATTTTATCTTTAAATCTATCAGCTATTCATTTATTGAAACAAAATCAAGATAAAATTAATTGGGAAGATTTATCTCGCAATAAATCAGCTATTCATCTTTTGGAACAAAATCAAGATAAAATTTATTGGAAATATTTATGTCTCAATTCATCAGCTATACATCTTTTGGAACAAAATCAAGATAAAATTAATTGGAACTATTTATCATGTAATCCATCTGCTATTCATTTATTGGAACAAAATCAACTTAAGATTGATTGGGAAAGGTTATCTACCAATACGGCTGCTATTTATTTATTAAAACGAAATATTGAAAAGATTAATTGGCACAATATATCATTTAATCCATCAGCTATTGATTTATTAGAACAACATCAAGACAAAATTGAGTGGAATATTTTAGTTTCAAATTCAAATCCATCAGCTATTCATCTTTTGGAACAAAATCAAGATAAAATTAATTGGATATGTTTGTCTGAAAATCAATATGCAATCCATTTATTGCAACAGAATCAAGACAAAATTGATTGGATGTGGTTATCTAAAAATCCATCAGCCATTGATTTATTAAAAAAAAATCAAGATAAAATTTATTGGTATGAATTATCAATGAATCCATCAATATTTGAGTTAGACTATGATTTTTTTTATCAAAGAATGAATATTATACGAAAAGAATTAATACAAAAAACATGGCATCCAAAACGTTTTCAAGAATGGTGTTTATCGATTGATGAATTAAAAGATTTAAATTAGTAGAACGTAAAAGCAAAGCGCAAAAAAAATGAATATTTATTTTTTTAATATTAATACAAATTAAATTTATAAATTTAAATAAAAAATGAAAGATTTGTATAATTTTGAACATCGATGGAAATTAAGAGATTGGATTGATGAAAGTAAATTGTGTTGGAAAGGTTTATCACTAAACCCAAATGCTATGTATTTGCTAGAAATGAATTCAGATAAAATAAATTGGAATTCTTTTTGTATTAATCCATCAGGAATCTATATAGTTGAGCGAAATTTTGAAAAAATTAATTGGAGTACTTTATCATTTAATCAATCAGCAATTCGTTTGTTAGAAAAAAATCATGATAAAATTGATTGGAGTCGTATATCTATAAACAAAACGGGTTCTCAGTTGTTAGAACAAAATAAAGACAAAATTCATTGGTGGAATTTATCTCAAAATCCATCTGAATGGGCTGTTGATTTGTTAGAACAAAATCAAAATCAAATTGATTGGGACATTTTGTCTTCAAATCCATCAGCTATTCATCTTTTAGAACAAAATCAAGATAAAATAAATTGGAACTATTTATCATGCAATCCATCTGCTATTCATCTTTTGGAACAAAATCTAGATACCAGTTTTCATTTAGAGGAAGTATGCAAAATAAATTGGATGAATTTATCTTTAAACCCATCTGCTATTCATCTTTTGGAACAAAATCAAGACAAAATTGATTATTTTAATTTGTCATCAAATCCATTAGCAATTCATTTGATAGAACAAAAAAAAGAAAAGATTTATTGGGATTATTTATCTAAGAATCCGTCAATATTTGAATTGGATTATGATTTTTTTTATCAAAGAATGAATATTATTAGAAAAGAATTAATGGAGAAAACTTGGCATCCAAATCGTTTTCAAGAATGGTGTTTATCAAATGATGAATTAAAAGATTTAAATGATTAAAAAGTAATATATTTTTATAATTTTTTTGTAAAATATTTAAATTTAAAGAATGATTTATAAATTTAAATAAGAATTAAGATGAAAAATCTATATAATTTTGAGCACAGATGGAAGTTAAGAGATTGGATCGATGAATCTAAATTAGATTGGTATGGTTTATCTTCAAATCCTAATGCTATGTATTTATTAGAAGAAAATATAGATAAGATTGATTGGTGTGAATTGTCTCATAATACCTCTGCAGTTCATCTTTTAGAATCTGAAGAAAAAAATTCAGGTTTTTTTAAATTTATTTTTAGAAAAGGAAGATATAAAAGTAGAATTAATTGGAATATGTTATCTTTAAATCCATCCGCTATTTGTCTTTTAAAACGAAATCAAAATAAAATAGATTGGATTAATTTATCTCAAAATACATCAGAATGGGCAATTCATTTATTAGAACAAAATCCTGAAAAAATTAATTGGTATGGATTATCAAAAAACCCATCAGCTATTCATTTGTTGGAACAAAATCCTGAAAAAATAGATTTGGATTGTTTGTCTTTCAATTCATCAGAATGGGCAATTCGTTTGTTAGAACAAAATATCGAAAGGTTTGATGAGATAGGTTGGAATTTTTTATCAGGAAATCCGTCTGCAATTTGTTTATTGGAAAAAAATCGAGATAAAATAGATTGGTGGTCTTTATCTTCAAATCCATCAGGAATTCATTTATTAAAAAAATATATTGATACAAAAACTAGTACAGCAGAAACACATGAAAAAGTTAATTGGGGTCAATTATCTCAAAATCCTGCTATTTTTGAATTGGATTATGATTTTTTTTATCAAAGAATGAATATTATTAGAAAAGAATTAATAGCAAAAACATGGCATCCTAATCGTTTTCAAAAATGGTGTTTATCAATAGATGAATTAAAAGATTTAAATAATTAAAAAATATAAATTAATTAGAATATAAAAAAAGATTTTATAAATATTATAATAAAAACTAAAAAAATGGAATTTAAAAAAGATAATTCAAGTTTTTTTTCAAAAAACTTTAATCCCACTAGAGAACCAAATGAATCTATCAAAAAAGATTATTTTAATGGATATCATCGATGGAAATTGCGAGATTGGATACCATTTGAAAAATTAGATTTCAAAACGTTAATAATGAAACCAGAAAAGTCACTATATTATATTGAAAAATATGGTTATGATAAATTAGATAGTCATGAATGGACTTTATTATCAAAATATACACCTGAACCGAATATAATTTTAAAGTTTCTTGAAAATTTAAAATTACATAAACCACAAAATAAAGATGAAAAACGGAGTAAAAACCAAAGATTTGAAGTAACTCGGGAATATTTATCAGGAAATGAATATGCAATTTATTTATTAGAAAAGAATCAGGACTTAATAGATTGGAAAGGATTATCGTGTAATCCGAATGCTTTAAAATTATTAGAAGATAATATAGGATTTATAGATTGGAAAAAATTGGTATATAATCCAAATCCAGAATGTTTAAATTTATTAAAAAAACATGACAAAATAAATAAAAAAAATTTGAAAGAATTATCACATAACAAAGGTGCAATCAGTTTATTAGAAGAAAATCAGAACAAAATTAATTGGCGTGTTTGTTCATATTATTTATCTGTAAATCCAAATGCTGTACATTTATTGGAAAAAAATCGTGACAGTATAGATTGGCATGCTTTATCAGAAAATCCGTCAGCAATTCATTTATTAGAAGCTAATCAGGATAAGATATCTTGGTCTATTTTATCAGCAAATCCATCAGCAATACATTTATTAGAGAAAAATCCTGATAAAATCTATTGGCCAAATTTAGCGTCTAATCCGTCAGCAATGCATATATTGGAAAAAAATATAAAAAGAATTGATGAATATGGTTGGAGATGTTTATCAATGAATCCTGAAATATTTGAATTAGACTACAAATTTATATATGAAAGAATGAATATTATACGAAAAGAATTAATGGAGAAAACGTGGCATCCGAATCGTTTAATAAAGTGGTGTTTAGATATTGATGAATTAAAAGATTTAAATAATTAAAAAGTAATATATTTTTATAATTTTTTTCTAAAATATTTAAATTTAAAGAATAAATAATAAATTTAAATAAGTATCAAGATGAAAGACCTATATAATTTCGAACACCGATGGAAATTGAGAGATTGGATTGACGAGAGTAAATTAGTTTGGAGAGATTTATCTAAAAACCCAAATGCTGTGTATTTATTGGAACAGAATCAAGATAAAATAGATTGGGAACGTTTAAGTATTAATAGGTCTGCAATGGATCTTTTAAAAAAAAATATGGAGAAGATTAATTGGAAAAGTTTAGCAATTAATGAATCTAAAGAAGCTATTAGTCTTTTAGAACAAAATATTAATAAAATTGATTGGAAAGAATTATCAAGAAATCCATTAGCCATGCATCTTTTGGAACAGAACCAAGATAAAATAGATTGGATTAATTTATCATACAATCCGTCTGCAATTCATTTATTAGAACAAAATAAAGACATGATAGAATGGTCAGCTTTATCTTCAAATCCATCCGCAATTCATTTGTTAGAACAAAATATGCATGACAGTGCTAGCACTGCAGCCAATGCATCTCCGATGCGGGATAAGATAGTTTGGCTTTTTTTATCTTTAAATCCATCAGCAATTCATTTGTTAAAACAAAATTTTGAAAGAATTGTATGGGAAAGACTATCTTTTAACCCATCTCAAGGGGCGATTGATTTATTAGAACAAAATAAAGACAAGATAGATTGGGGTGCTTTATCTTTAAATCCATCAGCAATTCATATAATAGAACAAAATCAAAATGAAATTAATTGGTATCTTTTATCAATGAATCCATCTATTTTTGAATTAGATTATGATTTTTTTTATCAAAGAATGAATATTATTAGAAAAGAATTAATGGAGAAAACATGGCATCCAAAACGTTTTCAAGAATGGTGTTTATCAATAGATGAATGTTTGCTAATAAATTAGGTGATGATAAAGACATTAAAGATGTAAAATAAAAAGATTAAAATAATTAATCATAAAAATTATATTTTTTATAAAAAATTTTATTATAAAAGAATAATAAATAAAAATTATTAATAAAAAAATTAATTAGTATTACATAAAAGTAAAACATTATTGGGAATATGAATATTAAAATTGATACATCTTATATTTTGTAGATGGTTAGAGTTTCTAATAGATTTGTATGTATCTAAAATATTTTTTATGTATAATGCATATTGTTGTAAAATATTAAAGTATTCAGTTTTAACAATAATATTATCATTAAACAAAGCTTCATAAGCATAAAAAATACATTTAATATTAATATTCATAGTACATTTTTTGGAAATATAATGTGCTAAAAGTAGTAATTGTTCGAAAATAATATCACGTTTATCTTTGGATTCAAAAGTTTGTAAATATTGAGGTCTTCCAAGTCCAATACGATTAAAAAATAGTTTTCCTACAGTAGAAGTAATTTTCTCGGAAATTCTAATAGCATTATTAGTATTGGGAGTTTGAATAGAAAGTGGTATTTTTTTACCTTGTATTTTATTTAAAAAATTAACAGTAATAGAACCTCGTATTTTTTGTAATATTTTTTTAAAAGATGAATTATGTTGAAAAAGTATAACATATAACAAAGCTAATTGTACAAGGGTTTTATCATAAAACAATGGTTGCATATTAGGTTCCATATCAGTTTGATATAAAATATCATAAATCATTTGTAATTGTTTGTGAGATAAGTGTTTAATACCATAAGATGTTATTTGTTCAATAGTTTCATAAGGGAAAGTGACAGAATTATTTTCTTTATTTTGAAAAGTGACTGATGATGGTTTATTATCTAAATCAAAATGAATAGTAATACGACGAGAACTTAGTCTATTAGAAGATTGGTTTAAAGTACTATTAATGGAATTTCTGGAGGAGTTAATAGAATTTCTGGAATTGATTAAATTAGTTGTGATAACTTTATTAGTTTTTTTTGAGAAAGTAAAAAAAGAACGGATAGAGTTAGTAGCAGCTGATAAAGATTGTTTAGCTTTTTTAAAAATTTCTTCAGATTTTGAATGAGTTAAATAGAATTGGAAGAAAGGAATAAATAGTGGATTAATTTTATTGAAACTAGAATTTTTATTTAAAACAATGGAATGATTACGACGGATATGATTTAAATTTTTTAATGAAAAATAAACATTAGAAGTAAAATTTTTTCCAAATTTATGTTTAATAAGTTGAATCATTTCTTCAGAATATAATCCGATAGATCTACTAGCTAATTCAGATAAAATAAGATTAATTTTTTGAATATTGATAGAATTAATAATACCAGGTTTTGTTTTAATAATAGAGAAAGAATCATAATCATTTCCAAAAAAATCATCTAACATAGGATAATAAGATAAAACAGAAATATGAGGTAATCCTCCATGAACAATAGCTCCAGGAACAAATCGAATATAAACAGAAGGAACTCGAAGAGAATCACTGGGATTAGAATAAAGAAGAGCAATAACAAATATTTTCCATCTATTTTCGTCATTAATTTGATTTAATAGACTTAATTGATTATATATTTTATTATAAATATATTTAAAAATGATTAATCTACGTTTTTCGGAAGCAGTAAATTTGTTATTATCAGATGTTTTTTTTTGTACTATATTAGAAAAATTAGTTAAATAATTTTCAGAATTATAATAAATACTAGCAACTTGAGCACCAATAATTTTACTAGAAGTATTACTAAGATTATTTCTTTTGGGTGTTAATTCAGCAAATATAGAATTAAAATTAGAGGAATTAGAGTAGTTTAAATTAATTAATAATTTGGATAAAAACAAAAGTTGGTTCATTGTGTAAAATGGAAAAATTTGAACTAAAGTATAAAAAAAAGTTTGAGATAAAGAGACTTGAGTATTACTTTTAAAAAAGGTTATAATATTATTATAAATTTGAACTTTTCTGGAATTAGAAGAGGTACAACTACCATGATCTAAAAAATAAATAATAGCAATTTTTTCTTCAATAGATAAAAAGGTATTTTTTTTAAGATTATTATAATTTTGATTTTGGGAGTAAGTTAATAAAGATTTCTTTTGTGTACAATTATATTCAAAAATTCGATTTTCACTCATATATATTATATCTTCTAATAATATACTTTATTATTTATTTTTATTTTATAAAATATTTATTATAAATAGAATAATAAATAATGCCTAAACTTCGTGCATGTAAAAAAGATTCAAAGTCAACATATAAAGGTGACGAACCATCACCCAAAGGACTTGGTTATTGTGCTCATAGTGAAAAATTAGGAACAAAAATGAAAGGTAAAGATGGTAATATGTGGATAATAAAAGAAACTTCTTCCAAAATAAAGAGATGGGTAAAATTAAAATCTGAAAAAAATGGAAAGAAATATTATATATTGCACAATGGTAGTTTACCATTTGAAGTATTTATAAATGGAAAAGAAGTATCTATTTATAAACGGGAAAAATACGATGGTCGCAAACATGGAGACCGTATAGAATACAGAAGCATTCCATATGATATATTAGTAAAAAAATATAAAGCAAAAAAAATATATTTAGGTAAAGATAAATCTATAGGTAAAGATTATATATATGGAAAATATGGAATAGGGAACTCTATGTTATTAGATATGGGAGAAGATAAATATGTATGTATATCACCATTAATATTTGAATTTAATACGGAACCAAATGATAAATTTGTAAAATTTTCATCATTAATAGTCGATTCTGATAATCCAGATCCAATATTAATAACAAAAAATAATTTTTATACATTAGTTGATTTAGAATATACATCATTGGATAATTTTCCAAAAGATTGGAAAATAGATGATTGGCGAACATATTATAATGGTATATGGGATGGAAAAAAACAAAAATTAATAGGAGGTATTATGGATAAAAAGAAATTAAAAGGATTAAAAAAAATAGATAGTGCATAAATTTATATATTTTATAAAAAAAAAATATAATTTATTATTAGTAAAATAATGAGTGGAATACCAAATGAAGTTAGTAATTTGTTAAATAAATGTGAATACATTTTGTTTACAGGAACATATAATACAATAAATAGAAAAGTAGAAGGAAATATTAGTACTTTACCATGTGATATATCAATAAATCAAAATGGATATAATATAAGACCAGCTCAATGGAATTATGTAAGTGATAAAAATAGACCAGATATAAAATTTTTATATGAAACCTACACAATAAGTTCATATAGTGATTATAATTTGGAAAACAAGATAGGTGAAATAACATGGAATGGTTTATATCCTGATACAGGTTCAGGGGGTATAACAACAACATCAATAAAACCTTTTGTAGTGTTAGGTAAAAGTGGTATATATAAATGTGTAAATAAGGTAGTTATAGATTTTACAAATGGAACAGAGAGAATAATGTATTTTATTGGTAAAAAACATTAATAAAAAAAAATATTTTTTTAATATAAAAAAATTATAATAAAAATAATTTATTTAAATAAAATAGTTACTTTTCTAGTTTTTTTTTCGTCATCAAAAGGTAAAATAGAGACAATACCTTTTTTGGTAAGATATTCACCAGATGCAAAATCAATAGTCATATTAAGAGGAACACCTGCTTCAAAAGAGGTTTGTTTATTAGGTAAAGCAACGGGATAGTTAGAAACGATAGCACTTTTATTTTCATTAAAATAAAAATTGAATTGATAAGTATAATATTCCATATCTTCACCAAAAACAGAAGAATTATTAAAAACTTTTACAACACCAATAATATTATTATCAAAATCATAAATATTTTGTGTTGTAAAATTAATAAAAGCTTTATAAGATGATTGGGGATTTCTATTAGGGATAGTAGTGGTATTTTCTTGTTTAGAAGGGTCTCTAACATAATAATAGAATTCTAAAGAATCGCGTTTGCAATGGCAATCACAACAACAACATTTTTTTTTGCAATGAGTCATTTTTGTTTATTATAATATGTAACAAGAATTTTTATTAAATTTAGTAAAAATAAATTAAATTCTTTATAAAAAAATGTATAAAATTTAAAAATTAATAAATAATAAATAATAATTATATTTTTCTAAATAAATAATTAGAATAAAGATAATGGTTGATTCAAGTTTTTCAAAGAAAAACATTCATCTTTCTAAGCAAAGCGTTAAGAAAGATAAATCAAAAGACAAAACACTTGAAGAGTTAAGAAAGATGGCATCAAGAAAAAAAATTGAAGGAAGAAGTAAAATGAACAAATCTGAATTAATAAGAGCTTTAAAGAAAAAATCAACTACTAAAAAAACAACAAAAAGAAAAAAAATGAGGGGAGGTATAGTATTAAATGGAGTTAATTATTCAGAAGATAGATTTAATTTTTTATTTGATTTATCAAGACCATCAACAAATAATACACAACGACCAAGAATATATATAACCCCAGCTGTTGATATTTCAAATATTTCGACATATCATGAATTACTAGAAAAACCACATTTTTTGATTACCTTTATTGATGATCACATTGGAGCATCTGGACATTTAGTCATGAGCAGAGCATTATCAAATCCACCAACCTTAACAAGAACAGGGCACATAGCTACAATAGGTGAAGGTGTTTGGGTTAGTGAGAATGTATATTTAATACAAGATAATGAGGGTAATTATCGAATATATGATACCACAATATGCCGTATAAATCATTATAGATACAATCCTACAGGATATCAAGCAAAATTAGATCAATTAGGATTAGGTCCAAATAATAGATTATTTCCAATTATTGAACCAGTTGCACCAGCTCAAGAATAAAAAAATCTCAAAATTGTTTACAAAAAAAAAAATCAAGGTTTAAGTTGAACAAAATTATTGTTAACACAATAATTTTATTCACTTAAAATATAAGGGGACTCGCCTGGCGATTTTTTATAACTCCATTGCCATTGCAATTCCGTTAAAAAAATCTTGGCTCGTGCCGGAAATTTGAGCAATTAAATGATGATATATAAATAAATTATAAATAAATAGCAATAAAATATTATTAAAAACATATATTTTTAAATTTGTTCCAATTGAGAAAGTTGTTCCTCAGGTGGATTTTCAATTAGTAAAATAGATTCGACTCTATCAGACACAATCTTTTTTTCATCATCACTAAGTTTAGGATTATGCAAATAAGACAATTTAAAATCTAAAATACAATCAAACCTAACAGAACCGCGATTTAACAGATATGTGATAATTTTAAAATCACAATAAATAAAAGCAATATTAATAGGTTTACATTCAAATATATCATAAGTATTAATATGAATTAGAGCTCCACTATTAATTAAAAATTTAAGAGTATTTAAACTGGTATTTTGATTAATATAATGAATAACAGAACGATTTTTATCATCTAATAGATCAGTATTGTTATGTAATTCAACAAGATATTTTATTAATTCAACATTGTTATATTTAACAGCAAGATGAATAAAATAATTTGATTTTGATGTTTTTAAAGATACATCAGCACCATGTTCAACAAAATATTTAAACATTTGAATATTATTAATTACATATTCCAATAATAATGAATTATTATATGTTCTATTATTAATGTATTTATCAGCTCCCTTTTGTTCGATTAAAAATCTAGAAATATTAAATAATTTTAATTCAGTAGCCTGAACAAGCATAGAAAATAAAAATTCATCAATATCAAAGTCTTTCGACATAATATAATAAAAAAGTTCAGTATTTTTAGTTTTAATAATTTCGCAAAAAATATTGAAATCACAATTTTGAATTTTATAGTTACCACCAAATCGGAAATAAGTTTCGAGTTGTTGAATAACATCATTAATATTAGAGACTTCAATAGACCTAATAATTTTAATTACAATATGATTATGCGAATTTTCTACAGGAAGATTAACATCGACACCTTTATCACATAAATATTCAAAGAATTCAGGTTTACCAATACAGAAGTATAATAAACGATTATTTCTTAAAGAATATTCATAGGGTTCAGGTTTCATGTCAGTTTCCAATAGGTCAATATTTTCAGATACAATTCTTTTAAAATTTCTAAATTCCCCACGCTTAATTAAGGGAATGATATCCCTAATATTTAAATGTCTTTTATTTTTATATTGTTCTCTTAGAAACAAAGGTTGTTTGTAGATAAAAAGTTCAATTTGTTTTTTCAAAGTCCAATTAGTTCGAAAACTTTGAATATTATATTCCAAAGGTTCTCGAGTTAAAGGAGATGTTCCATTTTTTTTTACCCATTCAGCAATAACCTCTCTTTCATAAATTTTTCCATCAGGTGCAGTGACAGGGTCATACATCATTTGTAAAGTCAGAGGACATAAAAAATCATCAGGTATAGAATTTGTATCAGGTTCTTGATATTCACGAAAATGAGCAGAAAAACTACCATTTCTTTTTAATTCATTAAATTTAGATTCGTGAAAAAAGAAAATTTCTGAAAACATATTTAAATTTAAAAGTGTTTCACAATTAATATTTAGTTGTACAATATTAGGATTTGTTAGACTAAAATTCACAATATTTGGACTATTAGAGATATTATCATAAATACAATTTTTTAATTTTTGTACAAAATCATTTAAATCAGTAATTAAACCATTTTTTATCATCTTGTTCAAAACAGTATTTTTAATAATAAATCCCATTAAATAAGATTCTTCATCAACACTAAAAGCAGTATAATCTGATATTTTTTGTTGAGGAGGAATTTCAATTAAAACTTGGCTGTTATTATTAATAATTCTATTATCAGGATATATTAAAGAATAAACCAAATTCATATCATAAAAGAAAAAAAAGCGTTTCATTCGAATAGCTGTCTCCATTTTTAACTATCAATATCAATAAAGATTTCCGATAGTTCTACAATTTTAATATGTAATTTTGCTGGATTTGACAAAATAAAAATCAAGTTTTTTATATTTTATAATAAATATAAAACGTAAACTAAAAAAATGATTAAAAACTTGAAAAAAATAGATTAAGAGTAAGCAAATTAACATAGTTAAATTGAAATCCATAACTATGGAAACAACATTCGATCAGAACCTGAATAAGGAAAGATTGCAATTATATGACAGTATTCATTTTGGTGATGCAAGTTTACGTTTAAACATTTTATTAAAACATAAACATTATGAAGCGATTGAATATTTGGTATCAAAAAACCCCGAACTAAATAATTCTAGGGAATTTGTAAATTATATTAGTTATGCATGTGAAAGAAAAGATATTGAAACAGCTAAATGGTTGTACTCATTAAGACCTGAATATCATTCAGAGTATAATTATGAAAGACTATTTAATAATTTTTTTGTTAGAGGTAATTTAGATATTATTCAGTGGATTTATTCTTTAAAACCTGATATTAATTTTGATAAGGCCTATTTTAGTAATATATGTTCGGAAGGACATATTGATTTGTTAAAGTGGATTTATACTATTGACCCTGATTTTTTTGATACAGAAGCATACATTAATGGAATTATTCAAGCCTGTAAAAAGGGACATTTGGAAGTTGTTCAATGGCTTTATTTAATAAATCCAGATATAGAACATGATTTTGAAAGATATTTTTCCTATGCGATAAAAAATGAACAAATGAAAATCGTAGAATGGCTTTTTGAAGTAGAATCCAACATTGATATTATGAAGAGTGCAAATTATATTTTTACATATGCTTGCACTTATGGAAGATTAGAAGCAGTAAAGTGGATATATGAAAACTCACCTGAAATAATTAATATAAGAATCTTTCACAGTGGATATAGAAAACCTAAAAGAAGTTGGGGAAATTTTCATTTAGCATGTCAAAGTGGTAATTCAAGATTAGTAAAATTTTTATTACATGTTTGTCCTGAAATTAATTATTTGGATAGTGTTAGTAAATTTAATGATTGCGAAACACCTTTTTATTTAGCAAGTATTTATGGTAATTTTGATATTTTTACTTATTTATATTATTTGAATCCGAGAGAAACAATTAATAAAAACAAACATAAATTAAATGAAATAATTATGGGTTATTCAAATAACCCTGAAAAATTAGATATTATTAAATGGTTTTACTTGGTTTTCCCTAGAGAGATTTTCAATACTATTGATTTTCATGAATTGATTAAAAGTAGTTTTGGTTCAGGTAATTTTGAATTGATTAAATGGTTGTTAACAATTAAACCAGAGATGGGTATAATTATAGATAACAAAAAGGAATCTTTATTTATTGAAGTTTGTGGTTCGGGAAATCCTGAATTTGCTAAATGGATGTACAATACATACCCAACAATTAATATTGAAAACAAGAACCATGCAGCCTTTAAGAAAGCATGTGATAGAATTTCAAAAAACTCTGATAAATCGTGGGATATTGTTACATGGTTAATTTCATTGAACCCTACTAAATATAAAATTAAATTTGAGTATGATTCATGGTCTCCAAGTATAGTAGCAGTTATTGCAAGAAAAAAGATTGAGAAAGAGAGCATTGAAGAATGTTATATTTGTCATGATGCAATTTCGACATTAATAACAGAATGCGGACATCAATATTGTAAGAAATGTATTAAAAAATGGTTAAGACGTTCAGGAACATGTCCATATTGTAGGGAAGAGTCGAACGAAGATGAACTTTATCCTATAAATGAGTAAAACAAAAACAATTTATTTTTAATCAAAATGAGTAAAAACAAAAATATTTTATAAAATTTTTTATATAATAACAATTATTATTATG
>JACCDO011019605.1_pt1 | contig 18815 bp, 12 predicted proteins | sample 7446101 | NCBI WGS metagenome assembly JACCDO01 (sample SAMN15323440, study PRJNA562643) | freshwater metagenome | isolation source: river surface water | place: USA:Blue River Watershed | collected 2017-08-16 | reverse complement strand
CTGGTCGCGCATCAATTGGAGCAAAACAATGGCGGCTTTTGGGGTTGGCAAGAAGGCCAGAGCGCGGCGATTGGCGATCGGCGTCGCGGCTGGGCGGCCCGTTTTGGCCTGCTCAATCTCGCTATGGTCGCCGAGGCTGGCATCGAGGGCGATGTCTGGGGAGGCATGTTTTCCATCTTGCCCGAGAAAATTCCTGCGCAGGGGCGCCGTGCTGCTTTCCGCAACTTCAGTTTGTTTCCGGCGGCGCTGCGCGATTTGGCGATTGTCGTCGATGCGGCCCGTCCTGCAGAGGAGGTCCGTGCGCGGCTGCTCGCTGTTGCTCGACAAGCAACGGGCCCGGCATTTGCCGTCGAAACGGTGGAAGTCTTCGATGTTTACACCGGCCCGGGCTTGCCCGAGGGGAAGAAGAGTCTCGCGTGCTCGCTGGCATTTCGCTCCTCCGAGCGCACGCTGACGGACGACGAGGTGAACGGCGTTTTCACCCAAATTCAAAAAGAGATCGTGACCGACGGCAGTATGAGCATTCGCACCTAAAGACAGAGGACGAGGATTCTTCGTGGGCCGTCATTTGGTTGCGAGGTTGCAGCTTGACGTGCCGTGATGTTGCTAGGCAGCTTGCGTCAGCATGTCCCAAGTGATGCGATGCGCCGCCTACTTTCTGGCCTTGTTGTGGCTGCCCGCCGTGTTGCATTGCCAACTCGAGTCGGCAGGAGTGCATTTCGTGGCGGATCACCCGATTTCCGCTGATGCCCATCATGGCGAGGGCGACGCAGGTTCCCGTTGCCACTCACTTGAAGAGTCGCTGCTGACGTCGAGCAATGCAGCCAAGAAAGTTTCCCCACAAGTCCAGTCGCAAATAAGTATTTTGTCTCTGCACTCCGCCGAGCATCGAGCAGAAGATGCACTAGGTGCGCTTTACCGGAGAGGGTGCACGCCGCCCGCTAGTTTGCCAGTGGCATGGCAATTCGCCGTTCGGGCTGCCCCGTTTGCACGGGCTCCCTGAGAAATAGCACGAACTCCACGGGCACCACTGGTCAGCCTGTTTTGTTAGGAGCACACTCGTGCCTGCGTCATGCTGGCTTCCTTCTAGTCGCTTCGATTTGCCATGAAATTACCCGCGTTAATTCTTTTTCTTTCTCTCTCTGGCCTGCTATCGGCTACGCCGTTCACGTTGGGCGAGGCGCTGTCTCGCGTGGAAGCAGGACACCCTTGGTTTCGCACACGGGAGTCTCTTGCTGAACTGGCTCGGACGCGGCAGGCTGCGTCTACTGCGCGTTCACCCGCAGAAGTTTCTCTGGAAGTAGAAAATGTTTTCGGCTCCGGCGGTTTTCGTGGCACTGATGGCGCAGAAACGACACTGCAATTTACGAGGGCACTTGACTGGGCGGCGCGCCGTGCCGGGCGCGTGCAGACCGCTATCGCTTTGGGGGATGTTGAGCACATGTGGTGGGAAGAACACCGTCGCGGACTGCTCGCAGAGGCAGCTCGGCGTTTTATTTATGTCGCCAAGGCACAGACGGACTTGGAGTTGGCCCGCCAGCATACCGAGCTTGCCGCGCAGATGGTAGCAGCCGTGCAGGCTCGCGCCAATCAAGCGGCTGCGTCCACGGGCGATCTTGCCCGTGCGCGTCTTGCTCACACCGAGGCGCAGCTCGACAGAGAGCATGCGGAGCACCTTTTGCTTTCGGCCCGCAAGAGCCTCGCTGCGATGTGGGGAGGAGAAGAGGCTGAATACGCTATCGCCGCTGATTTAGATTCGCTGCCAATTTTAGATAGTTACCCACAGCTCCTCGGCCGATTGGCTGCCGCTCCGACGCAGAGTCGCTTAGCCGCGCAATTGCGTTGGCGACAAGCGCAGGAGGCGCTGGCCCGGTCTAATGCCGCCCGTGGCAACGTCCGTTGGAATGCGGGACTGCGCCGTGTCGAGGCCACCGATGATGTGGGCTTTGTTTTTGGGTTGGATTATGCGTGGCCGTCAACGCCTCTGGTCGCAATGCAGACAGCGGAAGCGCGGGCGGAGCGCGACCGCACCGCCGCCGAAGCTGCCTCTGCCATGCACGAGGTCCGTGCGACTCTTTTTGTTCTTTGGCAGGAATTAAACCACGCTCGTATCGAGCATGATGCGGTTCGCGACGAGATGATTCCTTCAGCGCGCGAGTGGTTAGCCTCTGTCGAAAAAGGTGCGACTAGCGGGCGTTATGGTGTGCATGACGTCTTGGAAGCGCGCGCCGCTTTGTTTGCCGCGCAGCGCCGCCAAGCGAAAGCGGCGGCGGATTATCACCTCAATTTCGTGGCCATAGAGCAGATGCTCGGTGGCCCTGCCACCCTCTGATTTCTGACTAACCATGAATCGAAAAGCTCTCCTCCCTCTGTTTGTCATCCTCGCGTTCGGCGCTCTGGCTACTTGGTGGTTATTGGAAACCAATCATGCACACCATGAGCATGCATCCGACGACCATGGACATGGCCACGATGACCATGCAGAAGAAGCTCCGCGCGGCCCGCATAACGGTCGCCTCTTCAATGAAGGTGCATTCACGCTGGAGCTCGCCATCTTTGAGGACGGGGTGCCGCCGGAGTTTCGTGCGTGGTTCACGTTGAATGGACAATCCTTGCCGCCAGCAGCCGTCCAGCTCGCCGTCCGTCTGATCCGGCCTGGCAACGTTGTTGACGAGCATATCTTTGCTCCGGACGGAGACTATGCTCGCAGCTCGGTGGTGGTTTATGAGCCGCATTCTTTTCGCTACGAGATTCAAGCCCGACATGGCGAACACACTTATCGGTGGGAGCTGGACGCTCCCGAAATGCAGACGACCATCGCGGCAGACACCGCGCAGCGTGCCGGAGTTGCAGTTGAGGCTGTCGGGCCGGTGGTGATGGCTGAGACTCTGGCCGTATACGGCCAAGTGCGTTTGAACGCTGATCGTCTGGCGCGTGCTACCCCACGGTTTGGCGGTCTTGTCCGCGAGGCTCGCAAGTCGCTGGGCGACCTTGTCGCAGTCGATGAAGTTGTGGCTTTGATTGAAGCCAACGATTCACTGGCAGTGTTTGAAGTGAAGGCTCCGCGAGCTGGCACCATCATTGCTCGCACGGCCACCGCAGGTGAAACTATATCCGAAGGCGCGGCACTCTACACCATCGCTGACCTTTCTGAGGTATGGGTGGACCTCTATATCCCTCGCGGTGACCAACCCCGTGTTCGTCCCGGACAGATCGTGGCAATACATAGCGAAGGTGTGGCTGATGCGGCCGGGAAAATCTCTTGGCTGTCTCCGCTCGGCTCCGCTGAGACCCAGACAATCACGGCTCGTGTCGTCGTGTCGAATCCAGATGGCCGCTGGCGACCTGGCCTCTTTGTCAAAGCTGACATCACGGTTGCTACCGCCGAGGTGCCAGTGGCGATCCGTGAATCGGCACTGCAGACGCTTTTCGATTTCGATGTGGTTTTCTCGCAACATGGTGATCTCTACCAAGCACGTCCGCTTGAGCTAGGGCGTCGCAGCGGCGGATGGGTTGAGGTGCTGACTGGGTTGCGGGCTGGCGAGCTTTATGTCACAGCCAACAGTTTCCTGATCAAAGCTGATATCGGCAAGTCCGGCGCTTCGCACGACCACTGAACCTGAGGCCACGACCATGCTTGAGAAACTCATTCTCTTCTCCATTCGCCACCGCTGGCTTGTGCTCGTGCTCACGCTGGGCGTGGCTGCGCTCGGGGTTTGGAATTTCCTGCGCCTGCCCATTGATGCCGTGCCTGACATCACCAACGTGCAGGTGCAGATCAATACCGAGGCATCGGGCTACTCCCCACTCGAATCCGAGCAACGCGTCACTTATGTCATTGAGACGGCGATGGCCGGTCTGCCCGCTCTCGACTACACGCGTTCGCTTTCTCGCTACGGGCTGTCGCAAGTAACGGTGGTTTTCAAGGATGGCACCGACATTCATTTCGCCCGCCAGCTCGTCAATGAGCGCCTGCAGGAGGTGAAGCCTCGTTTACCGCCCGGTCTCAATCCTGCGATGGGGCCCATCGCCACCGGCTTGGGCGAAATCTTTATGTATAGCGTCGAGCCGGAGCCGGGGGCGCGTAAATCCGATGGCACGCCTTGGACTTCTACCGACTTACGCGAGGTGCAGGATTGGATAGTGCGTCAGCAGTTGCGCAATTTGAAAGGAGTCACAGAAGTCAACACCATCGGCGGCTTCGTAAAGCAATATCACGTCACGCCGCGTCCTGACCGCCTCCTTGCCCACGGGCTCAGTCTGCGCGAGCTGATGACCGCGCTTGCTGCCAATAATGCCAGTGTTGGTGCCGGTTATATCGAACGCTACGGGGAGCAGTATTTGGTGCGTGTGCCCGGCCAGGTGCACACCCTTGACGACATTCGCGCTATTGTGGTGGCACGGCCCGATGGCCAGCCGGTGCGTGTAGCCGACCTCGCGGAAGTTACTATCGGTGCCGAGCTCCGCACCGGAGCGGCCACAGAGAATGGTCGCGAGATTGTGCTCGGCACCGTCTTCATGCTCGTGGGCGAAAATTCCCGCGAAGTTTCGCGCCGCGTGAGCGCGCGGCTAGTCGAAGTGAACGAAACTCTGCCCGAAGGCATTACCGCAGTGCCAGTCTATGACCGTTCATCGTTGGTCGAGCGCACTATTGCAACCGTGCGCACTAACCTGCTGGAAGGTGCCTTGCTCGTGGTGGTGGTCTTGTTCGCCTTACTCGGCAACATTCGTGCGGCGCTTATCACCGCTGCGGTCATCCCGTTGGCCATGCTGATGACCGCCACCGGCATGGTGGCCAACCGTGTGTCAGGAAATCTGATGAGCCTCGGAGCACTGGATTTTGGACTCATTGTGGACGGTGCAGTCATCATCATAGAGAACTGCCTTCGGCGTTTTGGCGCCGAACAGCACCGGTTGGGGCGGCTGCTGACGAAGGAAGAACGTTTTCGACTCGCTGCTGCAGCCACGACCGAGGTTCGTGGGGCTACGCTGTTTGGCGAACTGATTATTCTCGTGGTTTACCTTCCGATTTTCGCACTCACCGGCGTGGAAGGAAAAATGTTTCACCCAATGGCTTTCACCGTCGCGTGTGCGCTCCTCGGAGCAATGATACTTTCCATGACCTTTGTGCCGGCGGCGGTGGCAGCCTTTGTGACCGGACGTGTCGCGGAGAAAGAGAATGTGGCGGTGCGTGGATTGCGTCGGCTTTATCTGCCCTCGCTTCGTATCGCTGTGGCTAATCGGGTAGTAGTGGCTGTCGCTGCCGTGGTGCTCGTGGCTTTGACCGCCGTCGCCACCAGCCGCTTAGGACGCGAGTTTCTGCCCAGTCTCGATGAGGGTGACGTAGCCTTGCACGCTATGCGTATTCCAGGCACTAGCCTCACGCAGGCCGTCGCCATGCAACGCGAACTAGAGGAGCGCCTTCGCGCCTTCCCCGAAGTGGAACGTGTTGTTTCCAAGCTCGGCACGGCGGAAGTCGCCACCGATCCGATGCCGCCCAGCGTGGCTGACACTTATGTCATGATGAAGCCACGCTCCGCGTGGCCAGACCCGCGTAAACCTAAGGCCGCTTTAGTTGCCGAGTTGGAGGCAGCTGTGCTGGATATTCCTGGGAATAACTATGAGTTTACGCAGCCCATTCAGATGCGTTTCAACGAGCTGATTTCCGGTGTGCGCACCGATGTGGCCGTAAAGGTCTTTGGCGATGACCTCGCGATGTTGGCGGAGCTCGGGCACACGATTGAAGGTGTGGTCGCAGCTATGCCAGGCGCGGCGGATGTGAAAGTGGAACAGGTAACCGGATTGCCGCTGCTGACAGTGCAACCGGACCGGGAAGCGCTTGCGCGCTACGGGATTTCTACCGCTGATGTGCAAGAAATTGTCTCGACCGCCTTAGGCGGCGCGAGGGTGGGCGAGGTGTTTGAGGGCGACCGCCGGTTCGATCTAGTAGTTCGCCTGCCGGAGGATTTGCGCACTGACCTTGCGGCGCTCGGCGATCTGCCTGTGCCAGTCACTCCTCTCGACAGTCATACCACCGAGCCGCTCCCGGCTCCTTACCGATTGGAAGGCGAGGCTCGCAGCTCATTTCGCTCGGCATTTGTGCCGTTGCGCGAGGTGGCGCAATTGGAGATCGCGCCCGGCCCCAATCAGATTAGCCGTGAAAATGGCAAACGTCGTGCCGTCGTAACGGCCAATGTTCGCGGACGTGATCTGGGTTCGTTTGTGGCAGAGCTGCAGGCACGTGTTCGTGCGGAGGTCGAATTGCCTCCTGGCTATTGGTTAGATTACGGGGGGACGTTCCAGCAGCTGGAGTCTGCCAGCCGCCGCTTAGCGATTGTCGTGCCGGTTGCATTGTTGATGATTTTCGGGCTGCTATTCATGAGTTTTGGCAATGGCCGCGATGCGGCCCTCGTCTTCACTGGTGTGCCGTTGGCGCTCACTGGTGGTGTGGCGGCACTCTTCCTGCGTGGGCTGCCTTTCTCGATCTCCGCTGGAGTCGGTTTTATTGCCCTCTCTGGAGTAGCAGTGCTGAACGGTCTCGTGATGATTTCATGCATCCGCCAGTTGCGGGCCGACGGAGCTTCCCTCGATGCTGCCATCGAAAATGGTTCGGCTATGCGTCTGCGTCCGGTGCTGATGACGGCACTCGTCGCTTCGCTCGGGTTTGTGCCGATGGCACTTTCGACCGGGGCCGGAGCCGAAGTGCAGCGACCGTTGGCTACGGTTGTCATCGGCGGCATTATCAGCTCAACATTGCTTACGCTCGTCGTGTTGCCTGCCCTTTATCGCGTTTTTCACCGCGAGGATGAAGCAAGTGAATCAGCATCATGATGTCTCCGGGCAAGGGCGGCCCCATGCCGTCCGGCCTTGGCGTTGGTCGCACTCACCAAGACGCAAATTTCACGCCCGTGCTGGGAAATTTCCCGGTTAGGGTGGGCAGGCCTCAGAGGAATGCGAGCGGAGTGTGCTCGCTGCCGAGAATGGCGCGGGAATCTGCGCCAAGCCAGCGGTCGATCACGGTGGCGTAAACCGAACGGAAATCTGTGGTGAACTTCAGGTCTTCGTTGCGTCGCAGATTGAGGCTGGGAGCCGTGCCGTGGAGGCCGCCTTTGACATGCGAGCCGAGCACAAAGAGCGGGGCGGCGGTGCCGTGGTCGGTGCCGTTGCTGTCGTTTTCGCCGGCGCGGCGGCCGAATTCCGAGAAGGTCATCGTGAGCACTTGGCCATCGAGTTTCTTGACGGTTAGATCGCGCTGAAAGGCGGCGAGGCTGTCGCTGAGCGTGCGTAAGAGGTTGGCTTGAGTGGCGCGTTGTCCGCTGTGCGTATCGAAACCGCCGAGCGTCACGTAATAAACGCGGGTAGCGTTTCCCGCCGCGATCAGGGCTGCGACCTGGCGGAGCGCGGCCGCTAATTGATTTCCGGGGTATTCGGCATCAGGGCGGTAGTCGGCGAGGATGCTTTGGAATTTTTTTTCGGTCACCAAGGCGTCCATCATCGTGTGCCGCAAGTAACCTGCGTTGCTGTGATCGTGGTGGTCGTCATCCATGCCTGAGGCTGCCGCCGGTTGCTGCAGCACTTCTTCAAGCATAGAGAGGTTTTTGTCCTGATTGGCTCGGCGGCCGCCACGTGCGGACGGGAGGGCAAAAGTCTGATGAACATTGGCACTGAGAAAGCTTTGCGGCACGCTGTTTCCGACGCACACCCCGCACGGCGCTGTCTCCTTTGGTGTGCCATTGCAGGCGTTGTCGAAATAGCGGCCCACCCATCCAGTGGTGAGGTAATCCTCGCTTTCGCTCGCGGTTTCCCAGATTTCGGTGGAGCGGAAATGACTGCGGTTGGGGTTGGGATAGCCGACGCTTTGCACGATGCCGAGCTGACCGCCCTTATAGAGTTCGTGCAGGGCGGCACAACTGGAGTGCAGCGCGGTGTGACTATCGAGGGTGAGCAGTTCGTTGTTTTTCAGCCCCAAGGTCGGACGGAGCCGATAATAACGATCATCGCTGTAGGGCACGACGGTGTTGAGCCCGTCATTGCCGCCGGCAAGTTGCACGAGGACTAAAATGGAGCGGTCTTTTTCTGCCCGAGGCACGCCTGCGGCAACTGACTCGACAAGAAAGCCGGGGGCGAAGCGTGAGAAAGCGAGCAAACCGAGCCCGCGTGCGCCGAACTGTAGAAATTCACGACGAGTCGAAGGCAGGAGATGGGCGGGGTTTTTCATGGTTTAGCAGAGTTGGTAACCAGGTGATTGCAGGAGAGTAGTGAGTGCGGTGCGAATGCCGTTGCGGGCGGTGCCGGGTGTTTTGCCGCTGGTGTCGGCGATATGCGCGGCCAACTGAGAGACGAGGGCGGAGGTCCGTTGGCGGGGGAGAAAACGACTCACGAGCTCGTTCGCCGCTTGCTCCGCTGGGAGACGAGCCCATTCGTCAAGACGTGCGTTGGGCAATGTGAAAGGTCCGAGACGATTGGCTTCGGCGATATCTAGTTCGTAGCGTTCGTCGGCGTTTAAGAGGCGAGTGTTAAACGGTTCGAGTAGGCTGGTGACGAGACCCCGACGGGCTGAAAGTGTAGCGGAGTTAATCCAGTAGCGACCGCCAACCCAGCCGCGCACATTTGGAGCCATGAAGGGCACTTGTCCCATTTGGCGGAAGGAGCCCAGCACTTGGCGAGCGAGTGGCGCCGGTGTGAGCTCGAGGTCTTGCACGAGCCCGAGATAAAACTGGAGTGGGCTTTTGACAAAGTTGCCGCGAAAATCTTCGGCGAAAAAGAGGCGACTGCTGAAAAAGGAAGCGAGGAGTTTGCCCATGTCGTAGCCCGTGTTCGCCCAGCTCGCGCCGATTACGGCGAGGTATTCTTCGGGTAGATTATGTTCGCTGAGATAGAAACGCCCCATCTCGCGGGGCAAAAATGTGCCGGCGGCAGGCTGTTTAAAGATGAGCTCAATAATGTCGTCGCCACTGAAAACTCCATTTTCGCCAAACACATTTTTCACGCCGTCGTCGTGATCGCGACGGAGAAAAAAGAATTCGCCGTCGCGTTGTTTGTAACCAGTAAACGCGCGGGCGGCTTCTTTGATGTCTTTTTCCGTGTAGTGGCCTTCACCAAGCGTAAAGAGCTCAAAAAGCTCGCGGGCGAAATTTTCGTTAGCTGCGCCCGCGTGGCTCTGCTGCATATCGAGATAAATCACCATGGCCGGTGAGCGGCTCATGAGGCGGGCGAGTTTTGGGTAAGTAGCGAGGGCCGCGTTGCGGATGTAGTATTGGTGCTGCCAGAGTAGAGCCGAGTTGCGGACTTTCGGGGCGGCGACAACCCACACATCTTGCAAGAATAGTAACCATTTCTCGAACGCAGCGTTTTCGGGGCGGGCGGCGATTTGGAGCCACTGGAGCGTCATGTCTGTGGTGGCCTCGCGGTTGCGCTCGCGATTTTCTTGCTGCAATGCCCGTCGTTTTTCGGGGTCGCTGGCGGAGCGCGCCCTGTCGGCCATTCCGCGTTCATCTTGTTCGATGCGTTTAATTAACTCCGGCTTTGGGAAAGCCGACGGACGTCCGAACAGGCGCTGCAAAGTAGGCATGAGACCTTCGGATACGGCGCGGCTGATTTCGGCGGGTGTGGCGGTCCAGCCAACACGGTTTAGCAAGTGACAGGCGGCAGCTTCATCCCAAGCGGAGTCGGGGAGCGGTTGCCAAGCTTGTTGCGGGGACAAATTTTTTAGCGTGTCGGGCATGGCAGGCAGGGTGGGGTAACTACGACAATGACGCCTAGGGCAGAACTACGGTTGCAATCGTGCGTGAGATTGCCCCCTCCGCAACACCGGAGTGGTTGTTCAGGCGGTGATATTATCGAGGGAACAGGAATCTGCGGCGGGGCCTTCGCAATTCGGGCGTGCAACTACACCGGCGTAGGGTTCCAGCGAAAAGGGGCGCGTGGCCGCTCCGTTGGCGGAAAGATGTTCGGCGCAAACAGCAAACAGCTCGGCCTCTGTCATGGCGCGACGCATGGCGAAAAGAAATGCGCCTTCGGGATCCACGCTTTGTCCGACGAAGTTGAGGTATTTCTTCATCTTTGCGACGTGGGCGCGCTCGGGCACGGCGGGGTCGCGCGTCTCGTCGTAGAGGCGACGGACGTAGTCGTGCACGTCGTTCAGAGTGGGTTGAAAAACAGTTGGGCCAGAGAACAGTTCGCGGCACTGGCGGAAAATCCACGGGTTGCGGATGGCGTGACGGCCAATCATGACGCCTGCAGCCTGCGTCTCGGCGAGCACGGCAGCGGCACGGGCCGCCGAAGTGACGTTGCCGTTGGCGAGCACAGGACAACGCACGCTGCGAGCAGCGACGGCGATGAGGTCGTAATGCACGTCACCGCGATAACCTTCGCGCACGGTTCGTCCGTGGACGCTGAGGAGATCCACGCCGTGTTTGTTGATGAGGTCGAGAATGGGGGCGAAGTTTTCGGGTGTCTCAAAGCCAACGCGCATCTTGACGGTGAAGAGGCCGGGCACAGCGTCGCGGAGCGCACCGAGTAGTGCGTCGATTTTTGCCGGGTCGCGCAGGAGGCCGCCGCCGACGTTTTTTTTGTAAATCTTCGGAGCCGGGCAGCCCATGTTGAGGTCGATGCCGGCGATGGGATACGCGAGTAGTTCGCGCACGGTGCGCACCATATCGGGGATGTGCTCGCCGATGAGTTGAGCGAAGACCGGGCGACCGGTGCGGTTTTCGACGATGGAGCGGACGATGTGTTTCTCCGGCCGCGACTGGCCGTGCACGCGGAAGAATTCCGTGAAAAAATAATCCGGTGCTCCGTAGTGCGCCATCACGCGCATAAAGGGCAGGTCGGTGACGTCCTGCATTGGAGCCAGCGCCGTGAGCGCTTGGCCAGCGGCGATTCCGGGCGGCAAGGTGGTTTTCCCCGACATGGCGGCGCGGTCGAAGGTTTAAGCGGCGCGCGCCTCGGCGTGGCTTACTTGGCCTCGTCGGCGATGCGGATGTGCAACTCGCGGAGCTGCTTCTCCGTGACCGGTGTCGGGCTCTGCGCCATGAGGTCTTGCGCCTTCTGGGTCTTGGGGAAAGCGATGACGTCACGGATGCTCGTGGTGCCGCACAGCAAGGCGCACATGCGGTCGAGGCCGAAAGCGATGCCGCCGTGCGGGGGCGCACCGAATTTGAAAGCCTTGAGCATGTAACCGAAGCGGCTCTCGACGACCTCGGTCGGAATCTTGAGCACGTCTTTGAATACCTTTTCCTGCAAAGCGGGTTGGTGGATACGAATAGAGCCGCCGCCGAGTTCCATGCCATTCAGCACGAGATCGTAGTGCTGGCCGCGGACGGCCTTCGGGTTGCTGTCGAGCAGAGCGACGTCTTCTGGCACGGGCGCGGTGAACGGGTGGTGCGTGGCCGCGTAGCCGCCGCGCTCCTCGTCGTAACTCATGAGCGGGAAATCAACAACCCAGAGGAAATTCCATTGATCGGCGGGCAGCGAAAGCTTGCCGCGCTTCACGAGCAATTGGGCGGCTTCGAGGCGGATGCGGCCCAAGATGGCGCAAGCGCGTTCCCATGGCGCCGCGGCGAAGAAGACGAGGTCGCCTTCCTGCAAGCCGAGGCGTTCGGTGAGAGCGGCTTTCTCCTGCTCGGAGAAGAACTTTACGATAGGCGACTTCCATTCGCCTTTTTCGACTTTGATGTAGGCGAGGCCTTTCGCGCCGAGGGTCTTGGCGATGTCTTCGAGATTGCCGATTTCGCCTTGGGTGACATCGGAGAGGCCGCGGGCGTTGAACGCTTTCACCACGCCGCCGCTGGCGACGGTAGATGCAAAAACCTTAAAACCGGATGTCTTGAAGACGTCGCTCAGATCGGAGATTTCGAGGCCGAAGCGGGTGTCGGGCTTGTCCACGCCGTAGCGGTTCATCGCGTCGTGGTAAGGGAGGCGCGGAAAGGGCGTGGTCAGCTCGGTGCCGAGCACGTCTTTCCAGACTTTTTTCAGCATGCCTTCGAAGAGGGCGTAGATGCCTTCGCGGTCGATGAACGACACCTCGACGTCAATCTGGGTGAACTCCATCTGGCGGTCGGCGCGGAGATCTTCGTCGCGGAAGCAGCGGGCGATTTGGAAATACTTTTCCACGCCTGCGACCATGAGGATCTGCTTGAACTGCTGCGGCGACTGCGAGAGCGCGTAGAACTCGCCAGCGTGGATGCGGGACGGCACGAGGTATTCGCGGGCGCCTTCGGGCGTGCTTTTGAAGAGGGCGGGCGTTTCGACTTCGTAGAAGCCTTGGGAGTCGAAGTAGTCGCGCACGGATTTGGTGGCGCGGTGGCGCACGGCCAAGTTTTTGCGCATCTTCGGGCGCCGCAGGTCGAGATAACGGTAAGTCAGGCGCAGGTCTTCGTTGACCTTGTCGCCGCCGGCGTCGGTGAGCGGGAAGGGCGGTGTGTCGGAAAGGTTATGCACGTCCAAGCCGTTGGCATCTACTTCGATGGCGCCGGTCGTGATGTGCTTGTTCACCATGGCGTCGGGGCGGGCGACGACGGTGCCGGTGATGGAGATGACGGACTCGTCCTTGAGCTGGGCGGCTTCGGCGCGGAGGACGCTGTCGAATTTCACTTGGGTGACGCCTTCGCGGTCGCGCAAATCGATGAAGATGATGCCGCCGTGGTCGCGCACGGAATCCACCCAACCCGAGAGGGCGACGGAGGAACCGAGGTTAGCAGCAGTCAGTTGGGCGCAATGGTGCGAGCGTTTCATAGTGCGAAACGCCCAGCCAAGCGGCCCGCCCCGGGGTAGGGCAATGCGAAACTCGGCACTCCGTTGGGGTTCTTCTCGTCAACCGCCCAGCCTCGGCAGGGTCGTAAAACGCTGCGGGAGGCTGGCTTGGGGGCTGAGGCGGTTATCTGCTGGCCGCAGAATAAAATGGTGGTGGAAGGTGGATTCGAACCACCGAAGGACGGAGTCCAACTGATTTACAGTCAGTCGCGTTTGGCCACTTCGCTATTCCACCAGCGCGAACGGCCAAGGTAGGTGGAGATTTTCCCCTTTGCCAAGAGGTTTTTTGTTTTTCCGGTTCTACCGAGGGAAAGACGTGTTTTCTGTGGCCAAAGGCGGGGCGGCTGGCTTGATGCGCTGCGGTCATGCGCTTTGCCTCGGTCACGCTCCAACATTTTCGCAATCTGCCGCTCGCGCAGGTGGCGTTTCGTGGGCAGCGGACTTTCTTGCTCGGAGCCAATGCGCAGGGGAAAACGAACTTCCTCGAAGCCCTCGGCTACGTGACGGCACTGCGGTCTTTTCGCGGCGCGGAGCCGCGTGCGCTCGTCGCGCTTAACCAACGCGAAGCTGGCGCGGGTTTTGTGTTGGAGCACGAAACCTTTGGCGAAACCCGTCTGACCCTGCGCCTCGGACCGGACGGGCGGACGGTGGACTGGGAACAAGGGCGTGTCACGCGGTTGGCTGATTTTATCGGGCGGTTTCCTACAGTGGCGTTTTCGTCGCAGGACAACCAATTGCTGCGTGGCGCGCCCGGTCTGCGGCGGCGCTGGCTCGATCTCACGCTCGCGTCGGCGGTGCCGGGTTACTTGGTGGCTTTGCAGGGCTACACGCGGGCGATTGCCGAGCGCAATATGTTGCTCAAGCACGGCGGCCGCGACGCGGCTTCGCTCTCGGCGTTTGAGCAGACGGCGGCGGAGCACGCGGCGATATTGACGGCAGCTCGCGCTCGCGGGTTGGCCGAGTTGGGCGCGCACTTCGCTGAGGCGCATGCGCGCATCGCAGTGGAAGGCGGCGGCGCGGCTGCGTTGCTTTACGCGCCAGATCGCGAAGGTGGCGTGGCGGAGTTTGCGCAAGGCTGGGCGGCGTCGCGTCCGCGCGACCTGATTCTGAAATCCACTGAGCGTGGCCCGCATCGCGACGAGGTGGAGCTGTTGCTCGACGAGCGGCCCGCTCGCCAATTTGCCTCCGAGGGTCAGCAACGCGGGCTCGTGTTGGCACTGCGGCTGGCGCAGGCGGCTTATTACCAAGCCAAGAGCGGCGTGCAGCCGGTGCTGTTGTGCGACGATGTGCTCGGCGAACTCGATCCGGCGCGCCGTCGTCGTTTCTGGGCGGCGCTCGCGGGCGAGCCGCAAGTCGTAGCCACGGGCACGAGCGCGCCCGAGGACGGCGGTGATTGGCAAGTGTGGCAAGTGGCCAACGGCCAGATAACCGGCGAGGGGGCGAACGTATGAACTACGAAGCGTGGCAATGGATTCTGCTCGTAGCGGGCGCGGTGATGATCGGTTTGTCCAAGACGAGCCTGCAGGGGCTGGGGATTTTGTCGGTGGCGTTTTTTGCCAACGCGTTACCAGCGCGGCAGGCGACGGGCGTCGTGCTGCCCCTGTTGATTCTCGGGGATGTGTGCGGCGTGCTCGCTTACCGGCGGCATGCAAATTGGTCGCGGCTGTGGCGGTTGTTTCCTTGGACGGCGACGGGCGTCGTCGTCGGTTGGCTGGTGCTCGGGCACATTGATGATGCGCAAACCAAACGGCTCGTTGGGTCGCTGTTGGCGGGTTTGTTGATTCTGCAATTCTGGCGACGTTGGCGGGCGGCGCGTTCGCCCGAGAAGGAAGCGCAATCGCCGACCGGTTCGCGGAGCAGTGCAGCGTTCACTGGGTTGCTTGCGGGTTTTACGACGCTGACGGCCAACGCAGCTGGGCCGGTGATGATGCTCTACTTGTTAGCGATGCGTGTGCCGAAACTGGAGTTTCTCGGCACGGGCGCAGTGTTTTTTATGCTGCTGAATTGGTTCAAGCTGCCCTTCGTCGCGCAGCTCGGTCTCGTGAATTACGACAGTCTCGGGCTGAATCTCGCGCTGGCTCCTGCCTTGCTGGTCGGCGCGTTGACGGGCGTCTGGTTGGCGCGGCGCATCAACCAGAAGGCGTTTGAAACCGTTGCGCTCTCGTTGACCGCAGTCGCGGTCGTGCGCTTGCTGTTTTTCTGAGCGGCGCGACGGCGGCTCAGAATTTGATCAGCTCAACTTCGAGATTGAAGGAGAACGAGCTTTCTCGGCGCGGGCCTTCGAACATGGAGACTTCGTAGCGGACGTCCCAAGTCTGACCGATGCGTTGCGCGACGCCGTAGGTTTGCTCGTTGAAGCGGCTGCGGCGAGAGTCGTAACGCCAGCGAGCGAATACGTCGCACACTTCGTTGAGGCGGCGGGTGACTTCGAGGCCGTATTCTTCGTAGTCGTTTTTCAGGAAATAAGAGGAAAGGCGCGCGCTCCACCAATGCTGATCGGTGACGGTGAGGGCGTAATTAAGCTCCTTTTGCGTGGTGCCGCTGTTGCCGCCGAGACGCTGGTAGAGTTCAAGTTTCAGCCACGGGGCGGGGGTGAGTGCGAAGCTGGTATGGAGATTCGAGAGCGGCTCCTGGCCGGCTTTGCGCGAGAAACGGTAGTCGGCGGCGAGGTCGAGGCTGAGGAGGTCGCGGGAGCCGTGTTCGGGGTCGCGGGTTTGCAGCGTGTTGGCGAGCGAGAGGCGCAGGGTGTCGAGGCGCTCAAGGTCGTCCACGTGACGTTGGTCGGCGATGGAAAGCGGTTCGAGGTAAGTGGTGAAAACGCGGCGATCAATTGAGGGGATCCAAGCACGGCCGTCGCCCGCCTCGGGCGCGTAGCGATAGGAGAGGCGCGGTTCGATGAGGTGGCGCAGGCCGTCAATTTCCCAGACTGCGTTGCGATAGTCGAAAGTGCCTGAACCACGCAGACTGGCATCGAAGCCGATTTCGCCGATCACGCGGGTGTATTTGAGTTTTCCGCCCGTGGCTTGGGCGTAGTGCGTCACGCGTCCGCCCACGACGGGCGTGAAGCTGAACCAAGGGGCGAGCGCCAGAGTGCGCTCAAGACCGTAGTAAGCATCGAAGCGCGTCGAACGTTGCGCGAGATTGCTCAGCCAAGCGTCCTCTTGCAGCACAGCAAAGCTGCCGAAGAAACGCTGCGTAAACCCCAGCGGGGCAGGCGAGGGCAGCAAATCTACGCGCAGTTCCGGCAGGCGCTCCTGCACGCGGTGGTAACGGTTGGGGTGCAGGCGCGTGAAGAGACTGACGACGGTGTTGTCCGTGGTGTGCGTGGCCTCAAGAAACGAGTCGGGCTGTTGCACGCGGAAGAAGTCCTTGGATTGGAAGTCACGGGCGACTTCCGAGTCGCTCCAGTAATAAAATTGGCCGTCGAACGTGTCGTTCGCCCCCATGGTCTGGTGGTGGTGCCACTCGGCGAATTGGCGGTTGGCGGGCACGGGACTGCCGAGCACGTCGGTGAGGCGGTCGCCGCGGTCGTTGATATAGCCGGTGCGCAAGCTGCCTGCGACACCGTGGTCGGGCGCGAATTGACGCGAATACTCCGCGCCCGGCCCGATCATCACGCCGCGCCTAGTGTAGAGGCCGAGGTCGCCGCCGACCTTGAAGCCTTGGCCCACGGGCACGCGGGCGCCGAATAGTCCGAACAGACCGAGGTGATTGCGGTAGCCACCGAAGGCGTTGAAGTAGGAAATCAATTGCGTGCTCAGGTCGTGTTCGAAACGCGGCAAGGTGATGAAGCGACTGCCCATCAGCCCGACGCGCAACCCCTCCGCTTCAACGAGACGTCCCTGGCGGTAAGTGACACGGCGGGCGTGCAACGACGGCACATAGCCAGCTTCCTCGCGGAAGAACAGCGTGGCGTCGGTGAATACGAGCTCATCGAGCGTGCCCTCGACGGAGGCGCCGGAGAGATAAAACGGGAAGCGGCCCAACCGAAGGTTCGTCACGCGCAACCGCCCGGTGTCGAGATGGTATTCGCCCTCGTCGGCCACGAGCCGCTGGTCGCGCCGGATGATGACGAAGTGACCACGGGCGTGCACGATGCGCTCGTCTTGCTGGTAACGCATTTCGTCGGCCGTGAGCACCAGCTCGGACGTCTGGAGCCGGGCGCTGCCGGTGACGATCATCGTGCGCGAGGCGTAGTCGAAAGACGAGTTGTCGCCGCGGATATCCACTTGAGCGGGAGTAGGCGTAGCGGCGCGGAGAATGCCAGCGGCGAAGAGACACAGGCCAAGGACGGCGCAACGGACAACGGGGCGGTGAAACATGGCCGCAACAAGTGCCGCGCCCGCCGCTCCGGCGCAACGACAATTCAGGAGAACCGGACCGCTCAGCGGCGCGGCTATATCCAATGATTAGCCAGACATCCCGCACCAAATGGTTAACCTCTTATGAGACCACTAGGATTGCCCTTATGGGAGATTTGCCCTGCGCCGTGTGTTCTTTAATAACGGCAGTTTGTAACCCATTAGGTTACAAACTGTGCGGCACGCGATTGGCGCACCGCACCGGCCCGACCGCCGAGACCACGCTCGCCGACCAGACCGTTTATCTGGGCGATCTCTGCGCCGAAGCGCGGCAAAGGCATCATCGCACATGATGGCCAGAGGCCGCCGAGACGCGGGTGTCCTTGGGGCGCATCTCAAGCAACTGCCGCGTCTCGGACCCTCTTTCACCGGCACTTCCTCTCCGCCGGTCCGCACGTGGACGACGCCATGCAGGATCTTCACTTGCCAGTCACATGCCGCACTACCAGCTTGATTTCATGCGACGCTGCAGGTCCGCCTTTTTTGTTGGATCAACCACCGCTGCACCCAGCCAGTGGTTTAAAATATTAATATCTAAGATATGACCCCTTTTTCTGCCCGCGCACCGCGAATCCAACCTACACGCGGCATTAACTGGCTGGGTGGTGAGCAAAGTGGCGAAGGAGCATCGTTCCAGTGGGGTGGTAAGCCGATAACTTACGCACCGGGAAGCATACGTGATAGACTGTTCGAGGCGTTCTCGGGAGTGCATGACTTCATGAATCATCCTTGGACTTACAACTCGCAGGGATATGTGCAGCAGCACGCTTCGTTGTTTGGCCGTCCGATAGCGGCCCTGACCAGTAACGCCGTCGCACGCGGCGTGTCTGAAACGATGAGCTGGTTTAATGTCGCGTTGGCTTCTCCATTTGTTACAGCGTCAATGGTTCCTGAATCGAGCTACGCTTACCTGACTTCGCCACTACCGAATAAAGGAAAACGATGGTAACCCAGATCAGAAAACTTTTCCTGAGCCTATCTCTCTTTCTCGTTCCTCTGCATTTGGCCCTTGCGGACACGGAAAGCGGTTTGGTTCGAGGCCTTGCGGGCAAGGCGTTTCATTGCGCCGCAACAAGCATAGGCGCAGATGGCGAACCTCCGTTCGGTGTCGCCCGCGACTCATGGCAATCACACATCAGCGGTGGCGTGTCCACTGATGGCTATGCCTATCCCTACTTCCTGATTCGAGAGCGCAAGCAGGGTGCCGGAGTCGAGGTCGTTTTTTTCAATGACCAAGGTGTCGGCTATTTTGTCGAGCTACCGTTAGAGGGGCCGGGTCGCGGCGCTTATTTTGTGCTCCAGCGGAAAGGGCGTGGCGAAGGAGGCGCTTGGCAACGTAAACAGACCATCACTCTCAACGGCTCCGAAAGTGCAGGTCTTGTCCACGCGAGGATTAGCGGCACTGAAACGGTGACGCGCTTGAAAGTCTTCAAGCGAACATTTGCGTGGGAACTGAATTACTCGTTCAAGCAAGCGGACATCAGCCTTCAGACCCTAAAGATGGCGTTGGCGATTGATAAGAAACTCATCGAGAGCGACTAGATCCAGCGGCACACGTCGCGCCAGCTCTCCGCAGGCAATTAAAAGGGACAGGTTAAATATGATTGACGTGAGGGGTGAGGGTGGGCATGGGAGTGGGGGAGGAAATGAGAACTTCGCGGATCAAAATAGCGCCTGAACAGGGGGAAGCCTTTTACCACG